>Ga0208401_100022_pt1 | contig 213223 bp, 194 predicted proteins | sample LakWasM112_LOW13_2_FD_183928 | JGI IMG/M metagenome (GOLD analysis project Ga0208401, IMG submission 183928) | Freshwater sediment methanotrophic microbial communities from Lake Washington under simulated oxygen tension - Sediment Metagenome... | ecosystem: Environmental > Aquatic > Freshwater...
CGCCTACGCCGTGGGCCTGATCCTGATCTACCTGCTGGTGGTGGCGCAGTTTGGCAGCTACCTCACGCCGCTGGTCATCATGGCGCCGATTCCGCTGACCATCATTGGCGTGATGCCGGGCCACGCGTTGCTGGGCGCGCAGTACACCGCGACCAGCATGATCGGCATGATTGCGCTGGCCGGCATCATCGTGCGCAACTCCATCCTGCTGGTGGACTTCATCAACCTGCAGGTGCGAAGCGGAGTCGAATTCAGGCAGGCCATCATTCACTCGGCCATCACCCGCGCCCAGCCCATCGTGCTCACGGGCCTGGCCGCCATGCTGGGGGCCTTCTTCATCCTGGACGACCCGATCTTCAATGGCCTGGCCATCTCGCTGATTTTCGGCATAGCCGTCTCAACCGTGCTCACACTGGTGGTCATTCCTACCCTGTACTACGCGGCGTACCGCAATCGCCTGCACCGGCTGCTGCCGCCTGCAGAGGCCGTTACGCTATCTAATTAATAGCTGTTAGCGCAGACGGAATAAGCGCCATAGGCCAATTTGATTGAAAAAATGACCCAAAGCTACCTAGACCTGACCCGCGAGATTTCGGCCGGAATCCAGCAACTGCGCGCCGAGATCCCCGACACCCTGCGCGGCTTCTCCGCCATGGCGCAGGCGGCCGGCAAGCCCGGCGTGCTGGATGCCAAGACCAAGGAGCTGATCGCCATGGCGCTGTCGGTTTCCTCGCGCTGCGACCCCTGCATTGGCTACCACGCGCAGGCCCTGGTGAAGTTCGGCGCTAGCCGCGCCGAGCTGGCCGAGATGCTGGGCATGGCGGTCTACATGGGCGGCGGGCCTTCGCTGATGTACGCCGCCAAGGCCTCGGCCGCTTTCGACGAATTTGCCGCCCTGGCCGCGCCAGCCGCGGCCTGATCGACCCGGAGAACCCCGCATGCCCCGCCAGCGCCTCACCGCCCCTGTGCTCGTCCTCGCACTCGCCGCCAGCCTGTGGGGCGCAGCGCCGCAGGCGCGCGCCGCCGACCTGGCGGCCGCGTATGCCGCCGCCGAGCAGCACGACCGCAGCTACGCCGCCGAACGCGCCGCGCACAGCGCGGCGCAGCCGCGGCGCGACCAGGCCGCCGCGCTGTGGCGGCCTGGGGTGCAGTTCCAGGCGACGGCCGGGCTGGGCAGCAGCGAGACCGACACGCGCGGCGCGCAATTTGCCGCGCCCGGCCTGGGCACATCGCAGGGTGTGGACTTCTCCACCTCAGTGACCGGCGGCGCCAGCACCCGCTGGGCGCTGCAGGCCAGTCAGCCGCTCTACAACCCGCAGCGCCGCGCCCAGCAGCGCCAGCTCAACACCGCCGCTGATGTGGCCGAACGCAGCTGGCAGGTCGCGGGCCAGCAATTGGCACAGCGCGTGGCCCAGGCCTGGTTTGGCCTGGCGCTGTCGCGCGAATCGCTGGCCGTGCTCGATGCGCAGCTGGCCGCCGTGCAGCGCATCAGCCAGGAGGCCCAGGACCGCTACGACCTGGGCGACGCTCCCATCACCGCCACCCACGAAGCGCGCGCCCGCCTGGCGCTGCTGCGCGCCCAGCGCCTGGCCGCACAAAACGACGTGGCAGTGAAAGAGCGCGCGCTGACCGACCTGACGGGCCTGCCGGTGGCGGCCCTCGAAGCGCACGCCCCCGCCCAGGTGGCGACCGACACCACACCGCTGCCCGCCTGGCAGGCCGAGGCCGAGGCGCACAACCTGCAACTGGCGCTGCAGCAGCTCGCCGTGGACAACGCCCAGGCTGCCGCCGACCGGCTGCGCGCCGCCAGCAGCGCCAGCGTGGACCTGGTGGCCCAGGTGGGGCAGGAGCGCATCCACGGCAGCGGCGACTACGGCAGCGCACGCAGCAAGGCCACCAACGCCCTGGTGGGCGTGCAGCTCACCGTGCCGCTGTGGACCGGCGGCATGCAGGACGCCCGCGAGCGCGAGGCCATTGCGCTGCTGGAAAAAGAGCGCGCCACCCTCGACGCCGTGCGCGAACAGGTGGCGCAGAACGTACACACCGCCTGGCTGCAGCTGGCCACCGGCGCCGAGCGCGTGCGCGCGCTGGCCGAAGCGCTGGCCGCCAGCAGCGAGCGCCTGGCCGCGACGCAGCTCGGCCAGGAGGTGGGCGACCGCACCCTGCTGGATGTGCTCTCCGCCCAAAACGACCAGGCAGCAGCGCGCCTGCAACTGGCCCAGGCGCGCACCGACTGGCTGCTCGCCCGCCTGCAACTGGCCACGCTCAGCGGCCGCCCCGGCGAGACCGCGCTGCAGGCCCTGACCGCCGCCATGACCGACTCCGGCACGAAGTCTGCCGACTGACCGCCCACGACCCCCGTTTCAACCACCCAAAGCCGGTGCACCGGCACACAGAGGAGACGAAGATGGCCCATATCGTGATTCTTGGAGCAGGCACCGGCGGCATGCCGGCGGCCTATGAGCTGCGCGCCAAAATCGACAAGTCGCACAAGATCACCGTGGTGAACGCGGTGGATTACTTCCAGTTCGTGCCGTCGAACCCTTGGGCGGCCGTGGGCTGGCGCAAGCGCGAGGACATCACCCTGCCGATTCGCCCGCACCTGGAGAAAAAGGGCATCGCCTTCATCGGCCAGCGCGTGGACCGCATCGATGCGGCAGGCAACCAGTTGCAGCTGGCCAACGGCGAGCAGGTCGACTACGACTACCTCATCATCACCACCGGCCCCAAGCTGGCGTTTGACGAAATCCCCGGCGCCGGGCCCGGCGGCTTCACGCACTCGATTTGCACCATCGACCATGCCGAGAAGACCTGGGCCGATTACCAGGAATTCATCAAAGACCCCGGCCCGGCCATCATCGGCGCCATGCCGGCGGCCTCGTGCTTTGGCCCGGCCTATGAATTTGCCTTCATCTTCAACAAGGACCTGCAGCGGCGGAAACTCCGCAACAAGGTGCCGCTGACCTTCGTCACGGCCGAGCCCTACATCGGCCACATGGGTCTGGGCGGCGTGGGCGACTCCAAGGGCATGCTCGAGAGCGACCTGCGCAACAACGACATCAAGTGGATCTGCAATGCCAAGGTCACCAAGGTGGAGGCGGGCAAGATGTTCGTCACCGAGCTGGGCGAAGACGGCCAGGTGAAAAAGGAGCACGAGCTGCCCTTCAAGTTCAGCATGATGCTGCCCGCCTTCAAGGGCGTGGACGCCGTCGCCCAGGTCGAAGGCCTGTGCAACCCGCGCGGCTTTGTGCTGATCGACGAATTCCAGCGCAGCAAGAAGTACCGCAACATCTTCTCGGCTGGTGTCTGCGTCGCCATTCCGCCCGTGGAAGTCACGCCCGTGCCCACCGGCGCGCCCAAGACCGGCTACATGATTGAAAGCATGATCACCGCCATCGTGCACAACATTGCCGCCGATCTGGAAGGCAAACCCGCCGACGCCAAGGGCACCTGGAACGCGATCTGCCTGGCCGACATGGGCGACACCGGCGCCGCCTTCGTGGCCCTGCCGCAGATCCCGCCGCGCAACGTCAACTGGTTCAAAAAGGGCAAATGGGTGCATTTGGCCAAGGTGGCGTTTGAAAAGTACTTCATGTACAAGATGAAGAACGGCACGTCGGAGCCCCTGTACGAAAAGCATGTGCTCAAGGCGCTGGGTATTGAGCGGCTGGAGAAGTAACGCAGGGCCGCGCACACTCTCAAATCAATAGCTGCTAACGCTTGCTGCATAAGCGCTAAAGGCCATTTTTACCCTAAAACTGGAGATCCCCATGAACCCGCCCTACGCCTTCGCCCTCACCATTGCCCAGCCCCTTGCGCAGGCGGTGGAAACGCTGCGCGCGGCGCTGGCCGCCGAGCAAATGGGCATCGTCAGCGAAGTGGACATGCAGGCGACCCTCAAAGCCAAGCTCGGCATCGACAGCGCGCCGCAGCGCCTGCTGGGCGTGTGCTCGCCCAAGGTGGCGCACGCGCTGGTCACGGCCGAACCTGACATTGCCGCCCTGCTGCCCTGCGGCGCCAGCGCTCTGGAGGCCACCCCAGGCCAGACACGCGTGCTGCTGCAAGACCCGCGCGCCATCCTCGCCGCCAGCGCCAGCCAGGACCCGGTGATCAAAGCCGTGCTGGAAGAGGCCCGAGTCGCCGTGCTGCGCGTGGTGGCGGCCTTGGGCGGCCAAGCCGACTGATATGGCTGGCCAGCGCATCACCATCCTGGGCAGCGGCTTTGGCGCGCTCTCTGCGGCGCGCGAACTGCGCGCGCGCGGTTGCCAGGACGCCATCACGCTGATTTCGCCGCGCGCCGAGCTGCACTACCTGCCGGGCACCATCTGGATCCCGAGCGGCCTGCGCACGCGCGAGCAGCTCATCGTGCCGCTGGCGCCCTTCTTCGCCCGCATGAAGGTGCGCCACGTTAGCGCCGAAGTCACCGGCCTCTCACCCGATGGCCGCAGCGTGCAGACCACGGCAGGCGAGGTGGCAAACGATGCGCTGGTAATTGCCACCGGCGGGCGCTTCATCAAAAAATTGCCCGGCATCGAACACGCCATCACGCCCTGCGAAGGCATTGCCGCGGCCGAGCAGATCCGCGACCGGCTGCGGGCGATGACTGGTGGCACCATTGCGGTCGGCTTTGCCGGCAACCCGAACGAGCCCACCGCCGTGCGCGGCGGTCCAATGTTCGAGTTCCTCTTCGGCATCGACACGCAACTGCGCCGCGAGGGCCGGCGCGAGCAATTCAAGCTGGTGTTCTTCAACCCCTCCAAAGAACCCGGCGCCCGCCTGGGCGCCAAGGCCGTGGCGCACCTGCTGTTTGAGATGGCGCGCCGCAATATCACCACGCACCTGGGCCACAAGATGGTGCGCTTCGAGGCCGACAAGGTGGTGACCGAAGGTGGCGAATTTGCCGCCGATCTGATTTTGTTCATGCCCGGCATGACCGGCAACGCCTGGTTCGACGCGACCGCCCTGCCGCGCTCACCCGGCGGCCTGCTACAGGCCGACGCCCAGTGCCGTGTGCCGGGGTTCGAGCATGTCTACGTGGTGGGCGACTCCGGCAGCTTCCCCGGCCCCGACTGGATGCCCAAGCAGGCGCACATGGCCGACCTGCAGGCTGCGGCGGCCGCACAGAACCTGATCGACGGCCTGGCCGGACGCCCGCAGACCACGGGCTTCAAGGCGGAACTGGCCTGCATCATCGATGCGCTGGGGACCGGGACGCTGGTGTGGCGTACCGAGGAGCGGAATGTGCTGCTGCCGCCGATGCGGCTGATGCACTGGGCGAAGCGGGGGTTTGAGCGGCGATACCTCGCAAAGTACCGGTAAGGCACTGCTGAAGAGTCCTTCAACAGTGCTGGAATGCGCTTTGAGATGTATTTTTTTCGTTGGAACCTGGCTGTTTCGACCGACTGAAGCCGACCCAAACAGGTCAGTCGTCATGGATCAATGCCATTGTCCCCAGCGCAGGAAGAAGAGAAGGTACGGGTCGCGAATGTCGAGCAGATCGCGCTCGCCGTCCCATTCGACGACTTGCCGCCCCTCCGATTCGTTGGCGATTGAAACGATGTGACCACAGGAGCCAACAATGCTTCCACTTCCAGGCTGCTCGCCAACGCAAAGTGCCTGCACGCGCGCGCAGAGTTCGTTGCTCTTCAAAGTAAGTTGAGGAGGGTCGCAGGCAATACCACGAAGAATGAGCGGATACACATCCATTGCTGCATTACTGCTGCGCAAGACATAGGCCTTTCGTTCTTTTCCCCGTACTTTGGGCCCATCCATCATTGCCGCAACAGTCGACGAATAGTCGTTGTTCGCGGTAGTGCGGTGGCAAACTCTCGCGATCAAGTCCATATCCGAGCCAATCGTGACCGGGTTGGCGGAACGCTCTTCGTGACCTATGTCGAAACAAAGGTTGAGGCAAAGCGTCTGCATGAGCTGCGGCGACCCGGCAGCCTCGCTTGCAAGCGCATCGATGATCGCGCTAGACATATTGAGATTCAACGCAGCAAATCCGACGTGGCCAATCTTACAAAGCTCGGAGTGATGCCAATAATCGAAGTCAACCTTGTAAGCACGTCCACGCAGATCGGCATTTGCAATCAACACATCATCCGAGCGATAGGGAACAGACGCGCAGACAAACTGCACTTTGCCTTCGATCCCTTCCTTTATCTGCCTCGCAATTTCCTGCTGTACTTCGGGTTCGATGTAGTGAAAGTCGTCGATGAAAACGATGTATCCGGTACCACCAAGCTCTTTGACTAGTAGTGCGACATAGTCGACGGCCCCTTCAGTCGCCGCTGTAGAACTGGCACCCCAAGTACCTGACGTGGCCACTTCACCCTTCGCTAGTAGTGGCACACCCCCCTCAACCTTGGCACCGAACGTTGAGGCAGTGTGCTTCTCTTTAGATTCGACAACCTTGATTGGTGTGCCTATAACAGCAAACACCTTGTGCCACAACGCCTCTGGAGATTTCACGCCAGCGCCGTTCACCTTGACAAGGTTGTCTCGACCAAGCGTTTTCTCGACGAAAACAGTCTTCCCTGATTTTGACGGTCCTGACAGTGAAACGACACAAGGCCCCGCTGAAAGGTCTTGACGCAGGCGTTTTGATTTATCTACGAGATGATCATCAACGTAGGTAACGCCGGGCTCACCCTTAGGTGTGAATACTTCTGATGCTCGCATGTTGATCTCCCTGAGATATACAGACAGTCTATCGCCGTCAGTGCTAGCCACTAGAAAGTCACGATTCGCTCCGTCGCGATCCAGTAGGCCCTGCGCTTTCTCGACCGACAGTGGCGCTGGGCAACTGGGGAGCCAAACAGAATGACTGCTCATAGCCGACAGCAGCCGCGCACCTTCTGAGCTCTTATCGCGATGCTCCAGTCATGAAAGGCAGAGAACATCCGTGGTCCAGCATTACGGGATTGGAGTCTGAGCACGAGTTTCGCTGCGCGAAATCGTGATCCGACAGTTGCACTGAGCCCCCAATGCCTGCACCGCGCTCATTCCCATGCCCGGGTCCGAGCGCAGCGATGGCCCGAAGGGCTGCTCGGCTCCCCTTCCCCTCTGGCCGTGCCGAGGAGCACAGCTTCAGGCGGATCAGGGCCGCGCGCTGTTTGAGCCGCCAGGCGAGTTTGCGCGGACCCCGCCTGAAGCGCGCACCGCAGGTTGCCCCGTAGCGCAGCGAAGGGGTCACGGACAGCGGGGTCGCCTTCTCTTTGGTGCCTTTCTCTTGGCGACGCAAGAGAAAGGTACTGCGCCGCCGGGCGCACATCCCGGCACCCGCCCTCTGCAAAGGCACGCAGTCATTCCAGTAGCCGGCTTACCCCGCTTGCCAACGCACCCGCTATGGGGGCTGCCGCTCGGGCCGCAGTTTGCGCCCTGCAGGCCGTCGATGGGCCCGCCGCCCGACCGTCCGTCCTACCTGCCGGACTATTTCGGCGCGACCTTCTTGGCAGCAACTTTCTTGGTAGCAACCTTCTTCGGCGCGGCCTTCTTGGCAGCGGGCTTCGGAGCCTGCTTCACAGCAGCCTTCTTGGCGACCGGCGCCTTCACAGCGGCCTTCTTCGGCGCAGCAGTCTTGACCTGCTTGACGGCGGCCTTTTTGAGCGCAGCCGCTTCCTTCTCGATCGCCTTCTGCAGGGCCTTGGCCTTGCGCTCGGCGCCAACTTGCAGAGCAGCCAGTCGCTTGCTGGTGCTGCGCTTGGTGGCTTCAAGCTGCTTCTCGGCAGCCTTGACCGACTTCTCGGCGGACGCGACTGCCTTGGACAGCTGGGCTTTGGCCTGCTCGAGCTGTTTCTCGGCCGACTTCACGAGACCGCTGATCTTGTGCGATACGGCGGTACCCACCTCCTTGGCGGCGGCGCCCAGGTGTGCGCCAGCGGTTGCGAGTTCCGACTTCTTGGTGGACTTGCGGGTGGCCATGTTTTTCCTTTGGGTGTGAACGGTTACCTGCAAAAAATGCAGTGCTCTGGAATCTACGCCGAGCATGAGGTTATGTCAGTTCGAAAGGCGCGTATCTGCAGCGCATTCACAACACAAAGCACATCCTGCAGACCCGAACAGGCGTGAGGCGTACTTCTCGCCAATCAACGGCACGGGCACGGGCCATTTTGTCGCCGCGTACGGATGCAAGTTCCGAAGTGGCCGGCGCCTGGCTCTACCGCCCTTCCACGGCCAGGGGCCGGGCTTCGTCAGCAGCCCCTCCGGTCTGGTCCTGACCAACACGCACGTGGTACCTGAAGCCAACAAAGTGACGGTCAAGCGAAACGACGACGCGAGTTCGCGACCAAGCGGCTTGGCAGCAATCTTTTGTTTCCAGCACTGGTGCGCCGACTGCCATAGCCACGAATTTCAGACGCTGATGAGCACGCTGGAAGGCAGCCACTCAGCTACGCCCGCTGATGGCCGACATTGGCCACTCATCGTCTCAGACATGAATGGCAAAGAACAGGCGCAGCGATGGCCCGAAGGGTTGTTTGGCGCCCCTTCCCCTCTGGCCGTGCCGAGGAGCACAGCTTCAGGCGGATCAGGGCCGCGCGCTGTTTGAGCCGCCAGGCGAGTTTGCGCGGACCCCGCCTGAAGCGCGCACCGCAGGTTGCCCCGTAGCGCAGCGAAGGGGACACTGACAGCGGGGTCGCCTTCTCTTTGGTGACTGGTCCTTGGCGACGCAAGAGACAAGTTACTGCGCCGCCGGGCGCACATTCCGGCACCCGCCCTTGGCAAAAGCATGCCGCCATTCCAGCAGTGGGCTTCACCCGCTTCGCAACACACCCGCAATGGCTACGCTTTCAAAGCGCGGCAAATCCCAGCCGCGGCACGGGCGGTATTTGGGGCGGTATCGGTAGGGGGCGACTCAACAAGCCCTTTCGATGGCGCGCATCCGTGCGTCGGGCGGTCAGCTAGTCCACTGAATCATTGAAACAGGTGGCGACGGACGTGTGAGCCGGGATGCAGTGCAAGGCGCAAAGCGCAGCGATACCAGGCGGTATCGCGAGCATTTGCAACGCGGCAATGCGCCCGGATTCATACGGACAGCGACATCTGATTTCAGTGATTCAGTGGACTAGGTTGGCCAACGCTGCTCTGCGAAAACGATTCAAGCATGGTACGTTCACCTCAAGCAGGTCTTCAATCGTTGTGAAGCTTGGTATTTCAAAAAAGGTGGAAATCATGGCGCCCAAATGCATCAACTTCGCTTCGCGCATGCTGGTGACGGCGGGCTTTGCGTTCTGTTCTGCCATGGCACTGGCCGCGAGCGGTTTTTGGATCAACCAAACACAAGAAGTCTTGGTGACTCCCGGTATGAGCATGCCTCAGGTTCGGCAAGCATTGGGACATCCGACACAGTTCATCAAGTATCGCAACCAGCCTGGCCCAACATTTACTTACCGGGTGATTGGCACGTTGGACACCCTGTTCGACATTGATTTTGATGCGAATGGTCAGGTTGTTTCCACCAACGAGCGCATCGTTCCCATAGACGGCGGCAGCGACCGAGATCGTTGACAGGACGCATCGGTACGGACTCAATCCGCGAGTGTCGTGTTTCGCTCTTATTGGTACTTTCAGAGCCCCGAAAAAGGTTCACGGCAAGGCGCAGCTCGCAGGCAATGGCCACGCCCCTGCCAAGAGCTGCAACGCCGCCGTGGGCCTTTTTTGGGGCTCCCTTCGGGCGAGCACTGGAAGGCGCGTGCCAAGCCACGGTGCGCCCCGCTATGGCGACTTAGCCAGCGTCGCCCAAAGCTTCCGGTGCTTCTGGTGCCGCAGGCACAGCGGGCTCTACCGCAGCTTCCGCAACTTCCGCCGCAGCCTTCTCAGCCGCCTGCGCCGCCGCCAGCCGCGCACGCGCACTGACCACCGAGCGCGTCACCGCGCGCACGTCCATGCCGTACATGTCGGCAAAGGCTTCCACGCTCTGGCCGCTGGCCTCGTAAGTGCGCAGCAGGGCTTCGTCCTTGGCGGCGCGGGCCGCCAGTTCGGCAAAGGCTTCGTCCAGCACCGCATTGGCCGCGTCGTCGCGCGTGCGCACGCGCTCGGCGTAGTCCTCGCGCGAGAGGCCGCTGGCCTCAATGTTGTCGACGATGCGGGCGCGCAGGCGGGGCAGCAGGTCGTCCTGGCCCCGGCCCTGGCGGCGCTTGTAGACCTCGACCAGCGCATGGTGCACATGCTCGGGCGCCATGGCTTCCACCGGCTGGCCCTGCAAATCGTGGCGCTGCTGGCCTGCGGCCACCGCCTGCAGATAGCGCGTGGAGCGGGTGTGGATGGCGAGCGCCTGCTTGAGTGCGTCTTTTTCGAACGCCTCGGGGTGCGCGGCCATCAGGTCCTGAAAAATACCGCGCTTGAGCGGGCGGAACACCGCGCCGAACAGTGGCGGGTATAGGGCAGCGAGCTGCTCCAGCGCGGGCGGTACCGGGCGTGGCGCGCGGCGCTGGGGGGCATCGGCTGCGGGCTTCTCGCCGCCAGCCGGACTGCGCGGGCCGCGCCTGCCCGTGCGCTCGGGGCGCGCTTGCCCGGCAGGGCTGACCTCGGGCGCGGGCGCGGGCGCACCGTCTGCGGCGGGGCAAGCGGTCTGAGTCTCTGGCGTTGAAGCAGGAGCGGCGGGGTCGGTCATGGTGGCTGTGACAGGGCAAAGCCTTCGATCATGCCAGGGTCGGGTGCGACGCTTCGAGATTTGCCTGACCAGCCTGACGTGGATCGGTATCAAAAGTTTCCAGGTGCATGTGCATGTAAGGCCTCCGGAAGCCTACAGCCTCGTAGTCGACTTCCTACCGCTTAGCGCCCGCCCCCAACCTACATTGCTTCCACGGATACGGCACACGCCATCCGCGATGTAAGAGGCAAGCCCGCCGGGCTGCGCCTGTAACCACTTCCTCAAGGAGAGCACTCAATGACTTCCAAGCAGAACATGGACGACAAAAATCACAACCCCGCCGGCAGTAACCAGCACACACAAAAGACCGGCGCTTCGAGCTCGCAGCGCCAGCAGGAGCAAAGCAGCGGCTCCGGCCAGCGCCAGCAAGGCAGCAACAACCCTGAAGGCAAAAACCAGCACAGCGAAGGCACCAAGTCTTCCCCCTCCGGCTCGCGCCAGCAGGAGCAAAGCGGCGGCCCGTCGCGTCAGCAAGGCGGCACGCATGAGCAGCATGTGAAGGCCGGCCAGCCAAGCCACAAGAACAGCTGATGGAAAAGGCGACTCGCGTCGCCTTTCTGCCCCAAGGGAGCTTCGGCTCCCTTTTTTCTGGACCGCGCCCTTACACCCCGCGCAGCGCCCGCCGGTACTGCATGGCCTCGGCCACATGGGCGATCTGCGTGGTCTGTGCGCCGGCCAGATCGGCAATGGTGCGCGCCACTTTGAGGGCGCGGTGCGTGGCCCGGGCCGACCAGCCCAGGCGCGCAGCGGCGGTTTGCAGAAACTGCGCGGAGGCGGCATCGAGCGCGATCAGCGTGTCGATTTTCTGCCCCTGCAGCGCCTGGTTGGCGCAACCCTGGCGTGCCAGCGCGCGTTCGCGCGCCAGCACCACGCGCGCACGGACAGCGCTGCTGGCTTCGCCGGGCGGCGCGCCGAGCAAATCGGTGGCGGGCAGGGCCGGCACTTCCACATGCAGGTCGATGCGATCCAGCAGCGGGCCCGAGAGGCGCGCCTGGTAGCGCGAAACCTGGTCGGGTGAGCAGCGGCAGGCGCGCTGCGCGGAGCCCAGAAAGCCGCAAGGGCAGGGGTTCATGGCCGCGATGAGCTGGAAGCGCGCCGGGAACTCGGCGCGCTGCGCCGCGCGGGCGATAGTGATGTGGCCGGTCTCCAGCGGCTCGCGCAGGGCCTCCAAGGCAGCGCGCGGAAATTCCGGAAGCTCGTCGAGAAACAAAACGCCGTGGTGCGCGAGCGAAATTTCACCTGGTCGGGGCGGCGAGCCACCGCCGACCAGCGCCACAGCACTGGCTGTGTGGTGCGGGCTCGATGTAGGCCTCTCGGCCCAGTGCTCAATGGCGAAGCGCCCGGCCAGGCTGGCCACGGCGGCGCTCTCCAGCGCTTCCTGCACCGTCATGTCCGGCAGGATGCCGGCAAAGCGCTGCGCCAGCATGGATTTTCCCGAGCCCGGCGACCCCATCAGCAGCAGGCTGTGGCCACCGGCCGCGGCGATCTCCAGCGCACGGCGGGCGGCGGCCTGGCCTTTCACGTCGGCGAGATCAAGGTAATGCGCATGCGCCTGTGGCGCCTGGTGCGCCATGCGCTCCCAGCCGGCACCGGCTGGCGGTTCGGCGTCCAGCGGCGTGGGCAGAAAGGCGCGCACCACATCCAGCAGATGGCGCGCGCGCCAGACGGCGCTGCCGGGCACCAGCGCGGCTTCTTCGGCGCTGCCGGGGGGCAGCACCAGGCGCACGGCGCTTTCGCTCGCGCCTTGCGCGCCGGCGGTGTGCAGCGCCAGGCTGGTGGCCAGGGCGCCGCGCACCGCACGCAACTCGCCCGAGAGCGAAAGCTCGCCGGCAAATTCCCAGCCGGCGAGGCGCGCCGCATCGATCTGCCCGCTGGCGGCCAGTATGCCGAGCGCAATGGGCAAATCGAAACGGCCGGAATCCTTGGGTAGGTCGGCCGGCGCCAGGTTCACCGTGATGCGCTTGTTGTGCGGAAACTCCAGCCCTGCGTTCTGCAGCGCCGAGCGCACGCGCTCGCGGGCCTCTTTCACTTCCACCTCTGCCAGGCCCACCAGCGTGAAGCTGGGCAGGCCGTTGGCCAGATGCACCTCAACCGTGACCGGCGGCGCGCGCAGCCCCAGCAGGGCGCGGCTTTGCACCAAAGCAAGACTCATGAGCAGTTTTCTCCCCATTGCGGTGCACGCTCTGCGCTGCGGCAGCGGCCTGTGGCCGCCACCCGAAGGCGATACGGCGTGTTGCAGCGGAGCATGCCACAGGAAGAAGCCACGCTGGCACGCTCCCTGCTTAAAGAGACTATCCACAACGTTCCGCACCCGGAGGACCCATGACCCACGCATCCCTCAAGACCCTTGCAGTCGCCCTTGTTGCAGCCATCGCGGCCGCCGTGCCTGTCCTGGCCAGCGCGCAACTGAGCGGCAACCTTGCCCTCACCACGAACTACAAGTTCCGCGGGCAAGACCAGGACACACACAAGAGCACTGCGGTCAAACCCGCCATCCAGGGCGGTTTTGACTACGCCTTTGGCGAGTCGGGCTGGTATGTCGGCAACTGGAACTCCAGCGTGAACTGGCTGCCCAGCAACTCCATCGAGATGGATTTCTACGGCGGTTACAAATTCAAGGCCGGCGCGTTCGACATGGACCTGGGCGGCCTGCTCTACGCCTACCCCGGCAATGCGAGCGGCAACACCACCGAGCTCTACGGCGCGGCCACCTGGGGCCCGCTGACGGCCAAGTATTCGCACACGGTGTCGCAAGACTATTTCGGCTGGGCCGGCGCCAAGGGCGGCTCAGGCTTGCGCGGACGCAACACCGGCTATTTGAGCTTTGCCGTCGCGCAGGAAGTGGCTCCCAACACCACGCTCAAGGCCTCGGTGGGCTTCACGCGCTTTGCCAGCGATATCAAGGACACCGGCGTGCCCAACTACATGGATTACAGCGTCGGCGGCGCTTACGACTTTGGTGGTGGTCTGAGTCTGGCGGCGGCCATTGCGGGCGCCAACAAGAAGTCCTTCTTCGGCGACGTGAACAAACCGCGTTTGCTGCTGACCCTGACCAAGACGCTCTGAATGCGCCCGCATCTGAAAGGAAACATGACATGAAAATGGTCACCGCCATCATCAAACCCTTCAAGCTCGACGAGGTGCGCGAAGCCCTCTCGGACATTGGCGTGCAGGGCATCACGGTCACCGAAGTCAAGGGCTTTGGCCGCCAGAAGGGGCACACCGAGCTGTACCGGGGCGCCGAGTACGTGGTTGATTTTCTGCCCAAGGTCAAGATCGAAGCGGCTGTCGCCGACGACCTGGTCGAGCGCGTCATCGAAGCCATCGAGGGCGCGGCCCGCACCGGAAAGATCGGCGACGGCAAGGTCTTTGTCGCCGCGCTGGAGCAGGTGGTGCGCATCCGCACCGGCGAGACCGGCCAGGAAGCGCTGTAGAGCGCCGCCCTTCCATCCAACCGAGAACACCACCATGAAAAAATTGCTTGCTTCTCTATTGCTGGGGCTTGGCGCGCTGACGCTGGGCCCGCTGGCTCTGGCCCAGGCGCCTGCGGCCCCCGAAGCCGTGTCCAGCGCGCCTGTCGCCGCCCCTGACGCCGCTCCGGCTGCGGCGGCTCCTGCGGCCCCGGCTGCAGCGATGGGGGCCGAAGCGGCGCCATCCGCCGCGCCTGCAGCTGCACCCGCACCCAAGCTCGACTCGGGCGACACCGCCTGGATGCTGACCTCGACCCTGCTCGTCATCCTGATGGTGATTCCGGGCCTGGCGCTGTTCTACGGGGGCCTGGCGCGCTCGAAGAACATGCTCTCGGTGCTGGTGCAGGTGTTCGTGATCTTCTCGCTCATCACCGTGCTCTGGGCCGTCTATGGCTACAGCCTGGCCTTTGGCGGCGAGGGGCAGTTCTTCGGCGGATTCGACAAGCTGTTCCTCAAGGGCATTGCGCCGGACACACTCTCAGGGCTCTTGCCGACCATCCCGGAATACGTGTTCGTCGCCTTCCAGTCCACGTTTGCCGCCATCACCGTGGCGCTCATCGTCGGCTCCTTCGCCGAGCGCATGAAGTTCGCCGCCGTGCTGATCTTCGCGGTGCTGTGGTTCACTTTCAGCTACATCCCCATGGCGCACATGGTCTGGGGCGGCGGCCTGCTGGGCAAAGAGGGTGCGCTCGACTTCGCCGGCGGCACCGTGGTGCACATCAACGCCGGTATCGCCGGCCTGGTGGGCGCCTACATGGTTGGCAAGCGCGTTGGCTTCGGCAAGGAGGCGTTCACGCCGCACAGCCTGACGCTGACCATGGTGGGCGCCTCGCTCCTGTGGGTGGGCTGGTTTGGCTTCAACGCGGGTTCTGCCGGTGCCGCCAATGGCTCGGCCGGTCTGGCCTTCATCAACACCACGCTGGCCACTGGCGCCGCCACGCTGTCGTGGCTGGCCGGTGAGACGCTGCACAAGGGCAAGGCATCGATGCTGGGCGCGGCCTCGGGCGCAGTGGCTGGCTTGGTGGCCGTCACGCCAGCCGCAGGCTTCGTCGGCCCCATGGGCTCCATCGTGCTGGGTCTGCTGGCTGGTCTGGTCTGCTTGTGGGGCGTGGGCGGCCTGAAGAAGATGCTGGGCGCCGACGACGCGTTTGACGTGTTTGGCGTGCACGGTGTGGGCGGCATTCTGGGCGCCATCCTGACGGGCGTGTTTGCCTCGCAAAGCCTGGGCGGCACCGGCGGCCTCACCCCCGACACCTTCGCCATGGGCGCGCAAGTGTGGGTCCAGTGCAAGAGCGTGTTGGTAACGCTGGTGTGGTCGGGTGTGGCCGCCTTCATCAGCTACAAGATCGCCGACCTGCTGGTGGGCCTGCGCGTAGCGGAAGAAGCCGAGCGCGAGGGTCTGGACATCACGTCGCACGGCGAGACGGCCTACAGCCGCTGACAGGGAGGCCCTGCGGTGGGGTGTCTGGTGGCATCCCGCCTGCTCCGAGTTCCTCCTCCTCCCTGGAAATTCTGGCCCGCCACCTGGCGGGCCTTTTTTGTCTCCAGAATCTGCAGCGGACACGGGAATAATCCAGTCGGTGTAATCCCATCAAACAAGGAACTGGCCATGGCATGGCGCACGCTGGGCACGCAGCTCTGCGAACTGGGGGAATCCCCCTTCTGGCAGGCGAGCGACGCCCGGCTCTACTGGGTGGACATCGCCGGCCGCGCAGCCCTGCGCGCCGACCCGGCTACGGGCGCTACCGAGCGCTGGCCGCTGCCCGATGAACCCGGTTGCATGGCCCCGGCGCGCACAGCGGGCCAGCCCAGCGGCTGGGTGCTGGCGCTGCGCAGCGGCATCTACCGCGCCCGGACCTGGGGCGGCAGCCTGCACCGCATCGCCCGCCTGCCGTATGACCCGCGGAACCAGCGCGCCAACGACGGCAAGTGCGATCCGCTGGGGCGTTTTTGGGTGGGCACGCGCGACGAGCGCCCGGGCGGCGGCGGCGCGGCGATGTACTGCATCGATGCACGGGGCAACCCGGCACGCAGCGGCCCGGCGCAGGTGCAGCCCATGTGGGAGGGCGCCAGCACGCTCAATGGCCTGGCCTGGTCGCCCGAGCCCCACACCCTGTACAGCGCCGACACGCCCACCCACCGCATCGAGGCGCGCGACTGGAGCGCAGTCGACAACCGCCTGGGGCCGGCGCGCACGCTGCACCAGTTCCCGCGCAAGCCCGCGCTCTGGAAACCAGGGGAAAGCGGGTATGGCAGCTATGGCGGCCGCCCGGACGGCGCAGCCGTGGATGCCGACGGCAACTACTGGTGCGCGATGTACGAGGGCGGCCGCGTGCTGCAACTCTCGCCCAGCGGCGAGCTGCTGCAAGAGATCGCCACCCCCGCCGTCTGCCCCACCATGGTCTGCCTGGGCGGCGCCGAGCGGCGCACGCTGTTTGTCACCACCGCCCGCCACGGGCGCCCAGATGCCGAGCTGGAACGCACGCCGCTGGCGGGGCGCGTGCTGGTGCTGGAGGCGCCAGTGGCGGTGCCGGGCTTGGGAGTCAATGCGTTTGAGGAAGCAGAATGGACCGGAGACAGCGATGTTTGAAGAATCAAAAACTGTAGCTATCAATACAATACCAATAAGCGCTAGAGCCTATTTTTGCTTGATTTTTTCGCCTGCAAGCAGCCACCTCCCTTGTTTCGCGGAGCGCTTGCCATGGCGAGCCTGACGCTGCATCCGGTCAACGAAGGTGTGGTGGCCGTCCATCTGGCGAGCGGCGAACCGGTGGGCCACCTCAAACGCATCGGCGGACTGTGGAAGTTCAAGGCCATGGGCTACGAAGACGGCAGCCTGGTGCCGGGCGGCGGCCCCCTGACCGCAGAGCACAACCGCACCTTCACCGAACTGGACGCAGCCACCATCGGCGCGGCCCTGCTTCCCGGTTCGCAGTGACCGGGCAGCGCGAAAGATTAATTGGTGGTCAGACCCCAAATCCGCCCCGAGTGCGGCCCCCCGATCCAGACACAGGCGCCGCGCCATTCACGCCGGCCGTGCAGAAAATTCACGCGGCACCCGAAGACACAGGCTTACCATCCATGACCATGGACCGCATGCTCTCAACCCTTGCCGACCGCGTGCGCGCCGCCGCCGCAGACCAGGCCCCTTTGCGCATTCGCGGCGGAGGAAGCAAAGCTTTTCTTGCCGGCGCAGCCCCACGCGGCGAGTGGCTTGATACGCGCCCGCTCGCCGGCATCGTCAGCTACGAGCCGAGCGAACTGGTGATTACCGCGCGCGCCGGCACGCCGCTGGCCGAGCTGGAGGCGGCTCTGGCCGAACAGAATCAGTGCCTGCCGTTTGAACCACCGCACTTGCGCTCTGGCACCACCGTGGGCGGCATGGTGGCGGCAGGCCTCTCGGGCCCGGCGCGCGCCAGCGTCGGCGCCGTGCGGGACTACATGCTGGGCGTATCCATCATCAACGGCCGGGGCGAGCCGCTGACCTTTGGCGGCCAGGTGATGAAGAACGTCGCCGGCTACGACGTTTCGCGCCTGATGGCCGGCAGTTGGGGTCAGCTGGGGGTCATCACCGACGTCAGCCTCAAGGTCTTGCCCATGGCGCCCGCCGAGGCCACGCTGGCCTTTGAATGCGGCCAGGCCGAGGCGCTGGAGCGCCTGCACGCCTGGGGCGGCCAGCCGCTGCCACTGAACGCCAGTTGCTGGGTGGAAGACGGCGGCGCAGCGCGCCTGTATGTACGCCTGCGCGGCGCCGTGGCCGCCGTGGAAGCCGCCTGCCGCAGCATGGGCGGCGAGCGCCAGACCCGCGCCAGCGTGCCGGCCGACTGGCAAGACTGCCGCGAGCAGCGCCTGCCCTGGTTTGCCCAGCGCGCGCCGCAACAGGCCTTGTGGCGCTTGTCGCTGCCGCAGACGGCGCCGGTACTGGCCCTGCCGCCCGGCGTTGCGGCGCCGCTGGTCGAGTGGCACGGCGCCTTGCGCTGGGTGCAGGCGGGCGCGGAGCATGCCAGCGCGCTGCACGCACTGGCGCGGGCAGCGGGCGGAAGTGCTTCGCTTTTTGTAGCGACTAGCGAAGATGCAGCAAGCGCAGAAGCCCCCTCGGATGCACTTTCTCCGGCGCTTGCGAAGATTCATCGGCAATTGCGCCAGGCGTTTGATCCGGCCGGCATCTTCAACCCCGGCCAGACCCGCTGGCGCTGAGACGGTGCGACGCTTTCGTCATCTCACGGGCCAGCACCGCACGAGCACCACCAACCGGCGCCTGGGTCTGCTTCTGGCCTTCAACGCCGGTGCGGTGAACGCCGGCGGTTTTCTGGTGGTGCGGCTCTATACCTCCCACATGACAGGCTTTGTCTCCATGCTCGCCGACAACCTGGTTCTGGGCAATACGGTGCTGGTGCTGGGGGCCATCGGTGCCCTGCTGGCCTTCATCAGCGGCGCCGCGGTCACCGCCATCCTGGTCAACTGGGCGCGCCAGCACCGGCTGCACAGCAGCTACGCCCTGCCGCTCCTGATCGTGGCGCTGTTGATGCTGGTGTTTGGATTGGTAGGCGCCGTCACGCTGAACTGGCGCACGCCCTTTGCCGTTCCCGCCACGGTGCTGCTGCTCTCCTTCATCATGGGGCTACAGAACGCCACGGTGACCAAGATGTCCTCGTCAGAGATCCGCACCACGCACATGACGGGCATCGTCACCGATCTGGGTATTGAACTGGGCCGGCTGCTGTACTGGAACCGCAGCAGTGTCTTGCCTGAGCAGCAAGTGCGTGCCAACCGCAAGCGCCTTGCCTTGTTCAGCAGCCTGCTGGGCATGTTTCTGCTGGGCGGCGTGGCCGGTGCAGCAGGCTTCAAGTATGTGGGCTTCGTGTTTGTGGTGCCACTGGCGCTGGTGCTCTTCACGCTGACCGTGCCCCCGCTGTGGATCGACCGCGCACGCCTGCGCCTGATGCTGCGGCGCAGCGATCCGTCCGCCGCATCCCCCTCCCGCCACGATTCCTGATGGCACTTTTCCCAAAGCACCATGCAAACCCAGCTCGCCCCCGAATTCCAAGGCACGCCCGACGGCGCTGAGGCCGAAGCCATTCTGCGCAAATGCGTGCACTGCGGCTTTTGCCTTGCCACCTGCCCAACCTACCAGTTGCTGGGTGACGAGCTCGACAGCCCGCGCGGGCGCATCTACCTGATGAAACAGGTGCTGGAAGGCGCCACGCCCACGCGCGCCACGCAGCTGCACCTGGACCGGTGCCTGACCTGCCGCAACTGCGAGAGCACCTGCCCGAGCGGCGTGGAGTACGGCAAGCTGGTGGACATCGGCCGCAAGATCGTCGACGACAAGGTGGCACGCCCCGCCATTGAGCGCGGCGTGCGCTGGGCGCTCAAGGAGGGTCTGCCCTCGCCGCTGTTCAGCCCGGCCATGAAGATGGGCCAGGCGGTACGCGGTCTTCTGCCGGAAACCTTGCGGGCCAAGGTGCCGCCGCGCGAAAACCCCGGCCTGTGGCCCACGCGCGAACACGCCCGCAAGGTGCTGCTGCTGGCCGGCTGCGTGCAGCCAGCCATGATGCCCGGCATCAACAGCGCCACGGTGCGGGTGCTTGACGCCATCGGCATCCAGACCGTGGTGGCGCCCGACGCGGGCTGCTGCGGCGCCGTCAAGTTCCACTTGAACGACCAGGACGGCGGCAAAGCCGAGATGCGCGCCAACATCGACGCCTGGTGGCCGCAGGTGGAGAGCGGTGCGGTCGAGGCCATCGTCATGAACGCCTCGGGCTGCGGCGTGACAGTGAAGGAATACGGCCACCACCTGCAGCACGACCCGCAATACGCCCAAAAGGCCGCCCGCATCAGCGCCCTGACGCGCGACCTCTCGGAGCTGCTGCCCGAGATTGCGCCGGCGCTGCAAGGCAAGCTCAAGCGCGTACCCCAGGGCGTCGTCGCCTTCCACCCACCCTGCACGCTGCAGCACGGCCAGCAGCTGCGCGGCGGCGTCGAGCAGCACCTGCGCGCGCTGGGGTTTGACGTGCGCCTGACGCTGAACGAATCGCACCTGTGCTGCGGCTCGGCCGGCACCTACTCGGTCTTGCAGGCCAAGCTCTCGCACCAGTTGCTGGAGCGCAAGATCGGCCATCTCTCAGCCCTGGAACCTGTCGTCATCACCTCGGCCAACATCGGCTGTATCACCCATTTGCAAAGCGGCACGGCCACGCCGGTGAAGCACTGGGTGCAGGTGCTGGATGAGGCGCTGGCGTAGAGAGCCCACAGCGTTTAATTGCAAGCCAAATAGGCCTCCAGCGCTTACTGGTAAAGCGCAAGCAGCTATCAAACTTTCTAGCGCAGCGCATGCATCGGGGCCGGCAGGCAGCGTAGCAAGTCCGACCGCCTCCGACCCATACGGGCCAGCCCGATCCCGTCAACCTTGCCTTATATCAATTCAGACACAAGCGCAGGCCCGTCTGTTATGAGCTTTGCATGACAATGGCAGGCATTGCTCGCGCGGAGTCGGTAGGTCGACGCGGTTCGCGGGCCAAGGTCGGGTCTGCCCGGCTGCGACTACCGTTTCTTACTCTCCTCGCCATCCCATCATGAGTGCTTTTCACGAAGAACGCGTGCTGTCGGTTCACCATTGGACCGACCGCCTTTTCAGCTTTACCACCACGCGCGACCCCACTCTGCGCTTTTCGAATGGGCACTTCACCATGATCGGCCTGATGGTGAATGGCAAGCCCTTGCTGCGCGCCTACAGCATCGTCAGCGCCAACTACGAGGAGCACCTCGAATTTCTCAGCATCAAGGTGCCCGACGGCCCGCTGACGTCGCGCCTGCAGCACATCCAGGTGGGCGACAGCGTCATCGTTGGCAAGAAACCCACGGGCACGTTGCTCATCGACTACCTGCTCCCCGCCAAGCGGCTGTACCTGTTTTCCACCGGCACGGGCCTCGCGCCATTCCTGAGCGTGATTCGCGATCCGGAAACCTATGAGCGTTTCGAGCAGGTCATCCTGGTCCACGGCGTGCGCCAGGTGGCCGAACTGGCCTACCACGACTACCTCACCAAGGAACTGCCAGAGCACGAGATTTTGGGCGAGATGGTGAGCGCGCAACTCAAGTACTACCCCACCGTCACGCGCGAACCCTTCCGCAACCAGGGACGCATTCCCGATCTGATTGAGTCGGGCAAGCTGGCGGCCGACCTGGGTCTGCCGCAACTCAACCCGCTGGAAGACCGCGCGATGCTGTGCGGGAGCCCCGAGATGCTGGCCTCCATCAAGTCGCTGCTGGAAAAAATGAAATTTGAGGAAGGCAACACCACGCGGCCGGGCGATTTCGTTGTCGAGCGGGCGTTTGTGGAGAAGTAAGCAATGCTTCGAAGCGGCGCCCGCTCAAGTGGGCGCTTTTTCAGCGCTGGCACCACCCCAGCGATGGAACGGTTGCCACTTCAGTCGCGCCACCAGCGCGCGCTTTGTCCCGCACGGGTAGACCACGGCCGCAACACTGGCGCGTGTAGTGATTCAGAAGCGGCTTGAAAAGGAAAAGTGTCGCAATCGTTGAGCGTCTGCGCTGCAACACACAGCGACAGCCTGTGCTATCGCGCGGATTTGCAACGCAGCATGGCGGCGATTCTCGGCGTTCTTCGGAGGCGGAATTCCAAATCACGACGGTAGATTGGTCGACCCACAGCAAGTAGCGTTTCCTCGCCTTCGGGTTCACGCTGATGCGCTTAAGCACCGACATCCACAAAATCTCTGGGTCCATCGTTGTGAACAGCGGCCATTCGCGCAGGTCACCGATCAGTGGGCCAGCGTTGTGGCTGACGTGCCGGATAGGAGTGCGCCTCGCCGACCACCGCGGAGTGGCCGGATCCCAAACGGTGTGAGCATCCTTTCTTTCGCCGCCAGGCACCAGCGGTTTGTGTCTCCGTGCATTTCTACCTTCCTTCACCGCAGGGGTCGCTTCATGCTCAGATTTCTATTTGGTACAGGGGTTCTGTGCGTGCTGGCGTTGTCCTGGCTACCACTCCAACTGCAGGCCCAGTCGACCCCGACAGCGGCCCAGCAGATGAATCTCCAATCGGTCGCCAACGTGAACATGGCAGGGCGCCAGCGCATGCTTGCGCAACGCATGACCAAGGCCTACCTGATGCTGGGGCAAAGCATCGACCCCGAGGGTGCACAGGCTATCTTGCAAGAGTCCATCCGACTGTTTGACGCCCAACTTGACGCACTCAAATCGCTTCCGCCCAATGCGGCCCAGGCCAGATCCCTTGCCGAGCTCGATGCTGTGTGGGCCCGCTGCAAGCCGCTTCTCACGGCGTATCCCACCAAGCTCGGGGCGGATCTTCTGTACGATCTGAGTGAAGAACTACAGCAAGCAGCGCACCACGTCACGTTGGGTTACCGGGATGCAGGCATCTTGCCACTGGACCAACTGGTCAATCTTGCCGGGCGCCAGCGCATGCTCTCCCAGCGCATGATGAAGTTCTATCTGTATGAGACCTGGGAAATCAACAGTGCACCGGCCGATATGGAGATGCATCTGGCGCGGGCCCATTTCACCGCAGTGCTGCTGCAGATGGAGAAGTCGCCGTTGACCCATCCGAAGATCAAGGCACAGGTTGCAGAGTTGCGCCGCGTGTGGGAGCCCTACCAGGCGGTGCTGTTCGCCAGGCGGGACGCTACGAGGATGCGACGGGATGCTCTGCTCGCTGCAGGCTTGAGCGAGCGCGTTCTGGAGAGCACCGAGAAACTGGTTGCGATGCTGGTGGAAATGGCCCCAATAGGCGAGAAAAATTGAACGGCACATGCATCGAGGTGATTTTTCTGGGGCGCACGCCAAGAATGAGCACTTGGCCGATACCGGCGGGCGTTGGCCCGAAGTTGGCGATGTCACCGCCAATTTCCTCTTCCTTGGGCTGCACGGCGCCCGACAACGCGCTGCGCCTCTCCCGGGAGCTGGGCCGCGACCCAGCGACGCTCGCCATCGGCAGCCAAATCCGTTGCGTCAGTAGTCCTGCAGGCGCCTAGGAGTCTGTCGGACTTGGAGCGTCGAAAGCGAAAACCGGAGGTTTCACCAAAATCGGCCCCAGCGAGGACAGTTTTTGCCGGATTTGCAGCCCCATAGCCCGGCTATGGGGAAAAAAGACGGTGGAAAATGGACAGCTGCGGCCGATTTGCAGCCGACAATTTCCAAGTCCGACAGACTCCTAGGGGGTCGTGTGGCGCGCCTCGCGCGACTCTTGCAGCGCCCGCGCACAGGCAGCGCCCATCAGCAGCACGGCGGCAGAAAAGTAAATCCACATCAGCAGCGCCACCAGCGAGCCGGCCGCGCCGTACGCCGATACCACGGCCGCACCCGACAAATAGGCCGAGAGCCCGTGGCGCCCTACGGTGAACAGCGCCGCGCCGATCAGCCCGCCCCATGCCAGGTAGCGCATGCGCGGCTTGGGGTTCACGCTGATGCGCATCAGGCCGATGAACAATGTGGTGGCAAACAGGTACGACACTACTTCGCTCAGGCCGACCAGCAGCGGCTGCCAGGGCAGGTGAGCGCCCAGCCAGTTCGAGGCGATCGCCATGCCGGCCGACACCAGCAACGAAATCAGCAGCAAGAAACCCATCGCCAGGATGTAAGCCAGCCCGCGCAAGCGCAGCGAGGCAGTAATCCGCCAGGATGCCCGGTCGTTGATAGGCGCATTCGGGTCCAGCCAAAGTTTGCAGAAGGCGGTTTGCAGCTCGGCGAACACGCCCGTGGCACCCCACAGCAGCAGCACCAGCGCAATCAGCGATGCCCAAAGCCCTTGCGTGGGCTCCCGCGCGCTGGCCAATGCCTCACGCACGACCGAGGCAGTGCGTTCGCCGGTCAGCAGGCGGATCTGCTCCAGCAAATTGGATTCGACCAGCGAGCGGTCTATCCACCAGCCGAGCGCCGCCACCACCAGCACCAACAGCGGCGCAAGACTCAGCATGCCGTAGAAGGCCATCGCCGCGCTCATGCGCAGGCCGTCCGCCCCCAGCCACATCTCCACGGCGCGCAGCGGCCACCAGGTGCGGGGCGCGGGTGGGGCGCTGCGCGAGGCGGGCGATGCAGCGGGCGGCGCGGGCGGTACAGGTGGAGTCGGGGCTTGGCTCATGCAACCACTGTAGAGCACCGCACGTGCCAGGCGCGTCAGACTGGCGCTCTGATGATGCTATTGTCATGATAGCTGCTAGTGCTTAATGGATAAGCGCTAGGGCCCTATTTGACTACAAATTTGGACCCAGCAAGCGGCGCAGCTCGGTCTCGTCCATGCCGCGCCGCGCCGCCATGTCCTGCACCTGGTCTTCGCCAATACGCCCCACGCTGAAGTACGTGCTGTCTGGGTGGCCGATGTAGAAGCCGCTGACGCTGGCCGCCGGCGCCATGGCCATGCTGTCGGTGAGTTCCATGCCGACTTCGCCGGCCTGCAGCACGCGGAACAGCTCGCGCTTGGCGCTGTGGTCCGGGCAGGCGGGGTAGCCGGGGGCGGGGCGGATGCCTTGGTATTTTTCGGCAATCAGCGCGTCGTTCGATAGTTGCTCGTCGTGTGCGTAGCCCCACAGGTCGGTGCGCACGCGCTGGTGCAGGCATTCGGCAAAGGCTTCGGCCAGGCGGTCGGCCAGGCTCTTGAACAGGATGGCCGAGTAGTCGTCGAAGTCCGCAAGGAACTCCTGCGCCTTTTTCTCCACGCCCAGGCCGGCGGTGACGGCAAACAGGCCGGCGTAGTCGGCAATGCCGCTGTCCTTGGGGGCAACGAAGTCGGCGAGACAGCGGCTGGGGCGCATGACTTTTTCGCCGTTCGGGCCGTCAACCGCCAGCTTCTCCGTCTGCTGGCGCAAGCCGTACCAGGTGGTCAGCACCTGGCTGCGCGTCTCGTCGGTATAGAACTCGATGTCGTCGCCCACGCTGTTGGCGGGGTACAGCGCCATGACACCATTGGCCTGCAGCCAGCGGCCATCGATGATTTTCTTCAGCATCGCCTGGCCGTCGGCAAACACGCGGGTCGCTTCTTCGCCGACGATTTCGTCTTTGAGAATGGCGGGGTAGCGGCCGGCCAGGTCCCAGGTCTGGAAGAACGGACCCCAGTCCATATAGGGCACCAGCTCGCTCAGGTCGAAATTCTTGAACACGCGGCGCCCCAGCGCGCGCGGTGGTGTGGGCTTGAAGCTGATCCAGTCGATGGCGGTGCGGTTGGCGCGCGCCTGCGCCAGCGTCCACATCGGCGTCTGCTTCTTGTTGGCGTGCTGGGTGCGGACCTTGTCGTAGTCGGCACTTACTTCTTGCAAAAACGCCTCGGCGCCATCGCCGAGCAGGCTTTGCGCTACGCCCACGCTGCGCGATGCATCGGGCACATAGACCACGGGGCCATCGTAGTGCGGTGCAATTTTCACGGCGGTATGGACGCGCGAGCAGGTGGCGCCGCCGATGAGCAGCGGAATCTTCTTGATGCGAAAGTGGTCGTCCTTGTGCATTTCGGCCGCCACGTACTGCATCTCTTCCAGGCTGGGCGTGATCAGGCCCGAGAGGCCCACGATGTCCGCGCCCTCGGCCTTGGCGCGCGCCAGAATTTCGTGGCAGGGCACCATCACGCCCATGTTGATGACCTCGAAGTTGTTGCACTGCAAGACCACGGTGACGATGTTCTTGCCGATGTCGTGCACGTCGCCCTTGACGGTGGCGATGACGATTTTTCCCTTGGTGCGCACGTCGCGCCCGGCGAGTTCGTCCTGGCGTTTTTCTTCTTCGATGTAGGGGATGAGGTGAGCGACGGCGAGCTTCATCACCCGCGCCGATTTCACCACCTGGGGCAGGAACATCTTGCCCGCGCCAAACAGGTCGCCGACGATACTCATGCCGTCCATCAGCGGGCCTTCGATGACGTGCAGCGGGCGCCCGCCCTTGGCCAGAATGGCCTGGTAGGCCTCTTCGGTGTCCTGGGTGATGAAGTCGGTAAAGCCATGCACCAGGGCGTGCGACAGGCGCTCGCCCACCGTCTTGGGGGCTTCGGGTGTGCCGCGCCACTCCAGCTTCTTGCTCTCGTCCTTGGCGCCGCTTTTGGCGGTCTCTGCCACTTCCAGCAGCCTTTCCGCCGCGTCGGGGCGGCGGTTGAGGATGACGTCCTCGACCCGCTCGCGCAAGGTGGGTTCGAGGTCGTCGTACACGCCCACCATGCCGGCGTTGACGATGCCCATGTCCATGCCGGCCTTGATGGCGTGGTACAGGAACACGGTGTGGATGGCTTCGCGCACCGGGTCGTTGCCGCGGAAGCTGAACGACACGTTCGATACACCGCCCGACACCTTGGCCCCCGGCAGGTGCAGCTTGATCCAGCGCGTCGCCTCGATGAACTCGACGGCGTAGTTGTTGTGCTCTTCAATGCCGGTCGCCACGGCAAAGATGTTGGGGTCGAAGATGATGTCCTCGGGCGGGAAGCCCACCTCATCGACCAGGATGCGGTACGCGCGCTCGCAAATGCCGATCTTGCGCTCGTAGGTATCGGCCTGGCCCTGCTCGTCAAACGCCATCACCACGGCCGCCGCGCCATAGCGGCGCACCAGCTTGGCCTGCTGCTTGAAAGCTTCTACGCCCTCTTTCATGGAAATCGAGTTGACGATGGGCTTGCCCTGGATGCAGCGCAGCCCGGCCTCGATCACCTCCCACTTGGAGCTGTCCACCATGATGGGCAGGCGGGCGATGTCGGGCTCCGACGCAATCAGGTTCAGAAAGCGCACCATGGCCGCCTTGCTGTCGAGCATGGCCTCGTCCATGTTGATATCAATGACCTGGGCGCCGTTCTCCACCTGCTGGCGCGCCACGGCCAGGGCTTCTTCGAACTGGCCGTTCAGGATGAGCCGCGCGAAGGCCTTGGAGCCGGTAATGTTGGTGCGCTCGCCCACGTTGACGAAGAGCGAGGCGGCGTCGATGGACACGGGCTCAAGGCCCGAAAGGCGCATCGGCGGAACGGAAACTTCAGACATGGAACTCACCTGTGCTGCGCGCGTGGCGCGAGAAACCAAAAACAGGTGAGCGTCGTTGCAGGTGCGAACCAGTTCCAAGCCTGACGACCGCTTGGGGCCGCTGCAACGCTCCTTGGAACCTGGCGATTTTAGGCCCGCGCAAATATCCAGGTGGGCACAAGCTTATGTCGCCGACGCCGGCAGCCCAAACACCCGGTCGAAGCACCAGTTGAAGACAAAGGTGTAAACCAGAAAAAACACCAGCAGCCCCAGGTCCATCACCATGGCCTGCCAAAGGCCGATGTCGAACCACCAGGCAAACAGCGGCACCAGGAACAGCACCAGGCCACCCTCGAAGCCAATGGCGTGCGCCACGCGCCGCGCCACGCTGCGCCCGCGCACGCTCTGGCGCGCCTCCCAGCGCTCGAACAGGGTGTTGAACACGAGGTTCCAGGCTACGGCAATGGCTGAGGATGCGGCCGAGATGACGACCGAATGGGCTGCGCCCTGGCCCGTGACACTTGCCAGGCCCCAGGTGGCTACGGCGATGGCAATGATTTCGTAGACGGTGACGTACACCACCCGGCGGCGCAGGCCGTGCAGGCCGGGAATCAAGGCATTGAAAGACATGCGGCGATTCTTGCAGGCTTTCTCCTGGCCGCCAGGATGGCACGCTATGCGCGGCGTGCATATAGTTGTAACTGCACTGCCTTGGACATTGGCAATTCACAGGCATATGCTTCGCGCCTCACACGATCCCACAAGGAAACCTTCATGCAGCAAGCATCTGGCGCGGGCGCATTGCCCAGCCATCCCCTGCCCTCCTATCTGCAGGCCGACCACCTCGGCCCCTGGGGCAACTACCTCAAGCAGGTGGACCGGGTCACGCCTTACCTGGGCAATCTTTCGCGCTGGGTCGAGACGCTCAAGCGCCCCAAGCGCATCTTGATCGTGGACGTGCCGATCGAGATGGACAACGGCACCATCGCCCACTTTGAAGGCTACCGGGTTCAGCACAACCTCTCGCGTGGGCCCGGCAAGGGCGGCGTGCGTTTTCACCAGGATGTGACGCTGTCGGAAGTGATGGCGCTGTCGGCCTGGATGTCGGTCAAGACTGCGGCCGTCAACGTGCCTTACGGCGGCGCCAAGGGCGGCATCCGCGTGAACCCCAAGACGCTTTCGCGCAGCGAACTCGAGCGCATGACGCGCCGCTACACCAGCGAAATCGGTCTCATCATCGGCCCGACGAAGGACATCCCTGCGCCCGATGTGAACACCAACGAGCAGATCATGGCCTGGATGATGGACACCTACTCCATGAACACGGGCGAAGCCGCCACGGGCGTGGTGACCGGCAAGCCCGTGGACCTGGGCGGGTCGCTCGGCCGGCGCGAAGCCACGGGCCGCGGGGTGTTCACCGTGGGCCTGGAAGCGGCGCACCACACGGGCCTGAAGATCGAAGGCGCCCGCATTGCGGTGCAGGGTTTTGGCAACGTGGGCGGCACGGCGGCCAAGCTGTTTTGCGAGGTGGGCGCCCGCCTGGTTGCAGTGCAGGACCACACCGGCACCATCGTCCATGAGGGCGGCCTGGACGCCGTTGCACTGCTCGCGCATGTGGCCAGCACGGGCGGCGTGGCCGGATTCCCCGGCGCCGAAAAGCTGGCGGACGAAGACTTCTGGAGCGTGCCCTGCGAGATCCTGATTCCTGCCGCGCTGGAGAGCCAGATCACCGCAGAGAACGCACCGAAGATCCACGCCAAACTGGTGATTGAAGGCGCCAACGGCCCCACCACCCCCGAGGCCGACGACATCCTGCACGACAGCGGCGTGCTGGTGCTGCCCGACGTGATCGCCAATGCCGGCGGCGTGACGGTGAGCTATTTCGAGTGGGTGCAGGATTTCTCCAGCTTCTTCTGGACCGAAGACGAAATCAACGCCCGCCTGGTGCGCATCATGAAAGAAGCCTTTGCCGGCGTCTGGCAGACGGCGCAGGAGCACAAGGTCAGCCTGCGCACCGCCACCTTCATCATTGCCTGCACGCGCATGCTCCACGCCCGCGAGATGCGCGGCCTGTACCCTTGATGCGTTTCCTGCCAAAAATTTGAGTGTTTTTGGCCTCCAGCGCACTGCCATAGGGCGTATGAAGCTATCTATTTGATAGTTTCATGCGCCCTTTTTGGCACTGGGCCTTGCCCAGGTCGTCCCGGCGCAACGCAGTGTTTGCGGCATGTGCGTGGGTTTTGCGCTACAAAGTGCCCATGCCAAGCACTGCCCCCATCCTCATCACCCCCCGCGCCGCCGACCTGGGCCATGGCCTGACCGTGCGGCGCTTGCTGCCCGCAGCCGCCCAGCGCAGCGTCGGCCCCTTTGTCTTCTTCGACCACGCCGGCCCGGTCACCCTGGCAGCCGAAGACACGCATGCTGCCGACGTGCGGCCGCACCCGCACATTGGTCTGGCGACGGTGAGCTATCTGCTCAGCGGCGAAATCGTCCACCGCGACAGCCTGGGCACGCACACCCGCATCCGGCCCGGCGCCGTGAACTGGATGACCGCCGGGCGCGGCATCACCCATTCCGAGCGCTTCGAGCACCCGGCCTCGTTTGCCGGCGGCGGGCTGGAGCTGCTGCAGTCCTGGGTGGCGCTGCCCGAGGAACTGGAAGAGTGCGAGCCGGCTTTCGCCCACACGCCTGCGGATGCTTTGCCGGTGCGCGAAGACCACGGGGTCTGGCTGCGCGTCATTGCCGGCACGGTCTATGGGCTGAGCAGCCCGGTGCAAACGCTCTCGCCGCTGTTTTACGTACACGCCGAGCTGCAGGCCGGGGCGGCGCTCACCTTGCCGGACGGCTACAGCGAGCGTGCTGCCTATGTGGCACGTGGCGAAATCGAGTACGAAGGCGCGCGCTACAGCGCCGGCCAGATGCTGGTGTTTGCACCCGAAGCCACTGGCACCCTCACCGCGCCTGCGGCCGCCACCGTCATGCTGCTGGGCGGCGAGCCGCTCGGCCCGCGCCACCTGTTCTGGAACTTCGTCTCTTCGCGCAAAGAGCGCATCGAGCAGGCCAAGGCCGACTGGGCTGCGGGGCGCTTTGCTCTGCCGCCCGACGACCACGATGAGTGGATTCCGCTGCCCGGTACACCGCCAGCACCACCGGTCAAGGTGCCTTGACCGTGCCCCGGCAGCCTCAGGCCGGCTGCGGCTCGCGGTAGAAGGGCCGCAGGCGCGGTGGATCCTGGGCCACGCCGGCGGCAATCGCCGCAATGTGGTCCGGCGTGGTGCCGCAGCAGCCGCCCACAATGTTCACCAGCCCCTCGGCGGCGAACTCGTGCACCAGGCGGCTGGTGACCTCGGGCGTCTCGTCAAAGCCGGTGTCGCTCATGGGGTTGGGGAGCCCCGCGTTGGGGTAGCAGCTGATGAAGGTGTCCGGGGCGGCCTTGGCCAGCTCCTGGATGTAGGGGCGCATCAGCGCCGCGCCCAGCGCGCAGTTCAAGCCCACGGCCAGCGGGCGGGCGTGGCGCACGCTGTGCCAGAAGGCGGTGACCGTCTGGCCCGAGAGGATGCGGCCCGAAGCGTCGGTGACGGTGCCGCTGATGATGATGGGCAGGCGCTCGCCGGTTTTTTCGAACACCTCGTCGATGGCGAACAGCGCCGCCTTGGCGTTGAGGGTGTCGAAGATGGTTTCGACCAGAATCACGTCGGCACCGCCTTCGATCAGCGCCTCGGTCTGCTCGAAATAGGCCGCGCGCAGCTGCTCAAAGGTGATGTTGCGAGCGCCGGGGTCGTTCACATCGGGGCTGATGCTGGCGGTCTTGGGCGTGGGGCCGAGGGCGCCGGCAACAAAGCGCGGGTGATCCGGCGTGCTGAATTTGTCGCAAGCGGCGCGCGCCAGTTGTGCAGAGCGCAGGTTCATCTCGCGCGCCAGCTCGGCCATGCCGTAGTCCTCTTGCGCAATCGTCGTCGCGCCGAAGGTGTTGGTCTCGATCAGATCGGCGCCCGCAGCCAGATAGCGCTCGTGGATGTCGCGAATCACGTCGGGCCGCGTGAGGCTGAGAAGCTCGTTGTTGCCCTTCACGTCGCGCGGGAAGTCCTTGAACCGATCGCCCACGCTGCCCGGCCCGCTGTAACCTTCGCCCCGGTACTGCGCTTCGCCCAGCTTGAAGCGCTGGATCATGGTGCCCATGGCCCCGTCGAGGATGGCGATGCGCTTTTCAAGAAGAGCGGGGAGCTGCTGGGCGCGGGTGTAGGAAATGGCGTGCATGGGCAAATTGTAGGAAATGCGCTTCGTGCCCAGGTGCTGCAGGGTCATGCCGCCTTGCTGCGTGCAAACCCCAGCACCGCTTCCAGCATGCGCCGCAGATGCGGCTGCACCTGCGCGGCGCGTTCGGGCAGGTAGGCAAACGGCAGCGCTTCCTGCATGTAGCTGCACTGCGTCATCTCCAGCTGCACGGCGTGGATGCCGCGCGCAGGAGCGCCGTAGTGGCGGGTGATGTGGCCGCCCTTGAAGCGACCGTTGAGCACTGCGGTGTAGCCGGGCGCGCTTTGCGCGATGCGCAGCAGTTCCTGCGCCAGGGCCGGGTCGCAGCTGGCACCGTCGGCTGTGCCGAGGTTGAAGTCGGGCAGCTTGCCCTCGAAAAAGCGGGGGAGGACGGAGCGGATCGAGTGCGCGTCCCACAGCAGGGCCACGCCATGCGCAGCTTGGATTCGGTCGAGTTCGGCGCGCAGCTGGGCGTGGTAGGGCGCCCAAATGGCGTCACGCCGCGCGGCAATCTCGTCGGCATCGGGCACGTCGCCGTGGGGGTAGAGCGGGGTTTCGTCAAAGCCATCGACCGGACACAGGCCGGTGACGTTCTGGCCGGGGTACAGGCTGGCGCCATCGGGCGGGCGGTTCAGGTCGATGACGTAGCGCGAATGCGTGGCGGCCAGGAGGGACGCGCCCATGTCTTTGGCAAAAGCGTACAGGCGCTCCAGGTGCCAGTCGGTGTCGGGCACCTCGCGCGCCACGGGGTGCAAGCGTTCGGCGAGCAAAGGAGGCAGGAACACGCCGCCGTGCGGAATGGAAATGAGCAGGGGCGCGCTGCCCTGGTGGAACAGGAAGGGCGCTGGGGCGCTCTGGTGGGCGGTTTGACTCATGGCGGGCTCCAGGTTCGGTCAATCTGCGGCGATGGTGGCCTGGCGCGCGGCCACAAAGGCGCGCGCGGCTTCGTCGTGCAAGGCGTGGCAGCCGCCCACCACGCGGGGCACGCCGCCCACCCATAGGCTGTGCAGCGCACTCGTGCGCTGGCTGGCAAATACATGGGCGGCGAGCATGTTCTCCACGTCCAGGCCCGCCAGCGCCACGTGCTGTGCATCCAGCGCTAGCATATCGGCTTGCTGGCCCACGGCCAGTCCGGCCACCGCGCGGCCTGCTGCCTGCGCGCCGCCGGCCACGGCTTGCAGCGTCATGGCCGTGGCCACCTGGGCGTGCGCGCTGCAGGCCAGCACGTTGCGCTGGCGCAGCGCCAGGCGCTGGCCGTATTCGAGCAGCATCAGTTCCTCGGCGGCGTTGACGCAGGCGTGGCTGTCCGAGCCCACGCCCCAGGCACCTCGGTGCGCCAACCACTGCTGCGTGTCGAAAAGGCCGTCCCCCAAATTGGCCTCGGTGCTGGGGCACAAACCCGCCACGGCGCCGGTGCGGGCGGCTGCGGCGTATTCAAACGGCTTCATGTGCGTGGCGTGCACCAGGCACCAGCGTGCGTCTACGGGCACGTGGTCCAGCAGCCACTGCACCGGGCGCTGGCCGCTCCAGGCGATGCAGTCCTGCACCTCCTGCGTTTGCTCGGCGATGTGGATATGGATGGGAGCCTGGGCGTTCAGCGCGGTGATGCCGGCAACGGCTTCGCGCAGGCTGTCCGGCGGCACGGCACGCAGCGAATGCGGGGCCAGGCCCAAAACAGCCCCCTGCGCTTGTACAGCGGGCGTGAGGCGCTGCAATAAAGAGAGCATGTTATCGGTGCTGCGGATGAAGCGCGCCTGGGCGCTGCGCGGTGCCTGGCCGCCAAAGCCGCTGGTCTGATAGAGCACGGGCAGCAGCGTGAGGCCGATGCCCGCCGTTTGCGCAGCGCGCAGCAAGGCGTGCGCCAGTTCAGCGTCGTCGGCATAGGGCTGGCCGCTTTGGTCGTGGTGCAGGTAGTGAAATTCGCAGACCGAGGTGTAGCCGGCCTCCAGCATCTCGACGTAGAGCCAGGTGGCAATGGTCTCCAGGCTCTCAGGCGTGATGTGGGCGGCAAAGCGGTACATCAGGTCGCGCCAGCTCCAGAAGCTGTCCTGGCTTTCGGCGCGGTACTCGGCAAGGCCGGCAAAGGCGCGCTGGAAGGCGTGGGAATGCAGGTTGGGCATGCCGGGCAGCAGCGGGCCGGGCGCGCGCGGCGCACCGCCCTGGGTGCTGCCCGACGCCACGGTCAGCAACTGCCCCGAGGCGTCCCATTGCAGGAGCACATCACGCGCCCAGCCACTGGGCAACAAGGCGTGCTCGGCAAACAATGCGCCGACAGCGTCGGTGGGTAGGGTCGTCATGCTGTCGCTCCAAAGATGGTGGCAAGCGCCTGCACAAAGCGATCCAGGTCGCCTGCCGAACCCATCGAGACGCGCAAAAAGTGCTCGAATCCCGGATCTTTCCAGGGCTTGGTGATGATGCCGCGCGCGAGCAGGGCTTCGCTGACCTGGCCGCTGGGGCGGCCCAGGTCGATGAACAGAAAGTTGGCGGCCGAAGGCGCGATGCGAATTCCTTGTAGACCGGGTGCCGCCCGCAGGCGCGCCGCCAGTTGGTCGCGCAGCCGCACCGTCTCGGCCACAGCGTGCTGCATGTGCGCCTCGTCGCCCCAGGCGGCCAGCGCCGCCATCTGCGCGGCGTGGTTGACGTTGAAGGGCGTGCGCACGCGGTCCAGCAGCTGCACCAGCGCGGCGTCCGACGCCAGGCCGTAGCCCACGCGCAGACCCGCCAGACCCCAGGCTTTCGAGAAGGTACGCAGCACGATCCACGGCATGCTGCACGCGCGCAGCAGCGCCAGCACATCGGGGTAGCCGGGAGCGAGCCGCGCGTATTCGACATAGGCCTCGTCCACCACCAGCAGGGTGTGGTCGGGTGTGGCAGCGAGCAAACGGGTGAATTCGCCCGCATCGAACATGCAGCCCACGGGGTTGGAGGGGTTGGCCAGCATGGCCATGTGGGGGCCGCGCGCGAGGGCCGCGCACCAGGCATCGGTATCAAAGCCCAGCGCGGGCGTCAGCTCCAACAGCTCGACCTGCGCCCCCATCATGCGCGGGTAAATTTCGTGCAGGCCAAAGGCCGGGCGCTGGGTGAGCACGCGGGCGCCCGGCGACAGAAAGGCCTGGCAGAGCATCTGCAGGATGTCCTCGGAGCCATTGCCGACCACGATGGAGTCTGTAGCGACGCCGGTGCGCTCGCCAATGGCTGCGCGCAGCGCTGTGCACTGGGCGTCGGGGTAGTGGCCCACCTGGGCGGCCAGATCGACCAGCGCCCGCGCCACCGCAGGACTGGGGCCATAGGGGTTTTCGTTGCTGGCCAGGCGGGCAATATCGGTCACGCCGTAGCGCGCGCGGATGGCCTTGGATGACAGGCCTGCGTTGTAGGCTGGCAGCGGGAGCACCTCGGGACGGGCGAGTGCATGGAGGGCAGAAGCGGTCATGGAATGAATGCCTTAGTGAGTCGATGACGCCGAAGCCGGTGCACCCTGCACTACGCGCCCCTGCCGCACGATGGTGCATGCAGGTTTGTGGCCAAACCAGTAAGCCAGCTCGGCCGCTTCGGTAAAGGGCCAGAGCACAAAGTTGGCCGGGCGGCCCGAGGCGAGCAGGCCGTGCGTGTCCTGCAGGCCCAGCGCGCGGGCGGCGTGCTGCGTGATACCCGCCAGCGCCTCTGGCACCGTCAGGCGAAACAGCGTGCAGGCCATGTTGGCCATGAGCAGCAGGCTCAATGCGGGCGAGGTGCCGGGGTTGTGGTCGGTGGACACGGCCATGGGCACACCCGCTGCGCGGAGTTGCGCAATGGGCGGCAACTGGGTGTCGCGCAGCGTGTAGTAAGCGCCGGGCAGCAGCACCGCCACGGTGCCTGCGGTTTTCATGGCGTCGATACCCGCCTGCGACAAATGCTCGATGTGGTCGCACGACAGTGCGCCGTAGCGTGCTGCGAGCGCCGATCCGCCCATGTCCGAGAGCTGCTCGGCATGCAGCTTGACCGGGATGCCCAGTTGCTGCGCCGCCTGGAACACCTGCTCGGTCTCGGCCAGGGTGAAGGCGATGCGTTCGCAGAACACGTCGACCGCATCCACCAGGCCCTCGGCAGCGAGCGCGGGCAGCATCTCCTTGCACACCGCATCGATATACGCCTGGCTTCCTTGGCTCTTGCCCGCGTATTCGGGCGGCAGCGCGTGCGCGCCCAGAAAGGTGGTGCGCACCGTGACACCCAGCGCCTCGCCCAGGCGGCGCGCCACGCGCAACTGCTTGCGCTCGTGCTCCAGCGCCAGGCCGTAGCCGGACTTGATCTCGATGGCGCATACGCCCTCATCGAGCAGCGACTGCAGGCGCGGCAAGGCGAGGGCGAACAATTCGTCTTCACTCGCGGCGCGCGTGGCGTTCACGCTGGAGACGATGCCGCCACCCGCCTTGGCGACCTCTTCGTAGCTGGCCCCGGCCAGGCGCATGGCAAATTCGTTGGCCCGCTGGCCGCCGTAGACCAGGTGCGTGTGGCAATCGACCAGGCCGGGCGTGGCAAGCGCGCCGCCGCCATCGAACTGCGGCAGCGCCGCATAGGCGGCGGGCACGCTGCCCGTGGGGCCCACCCAGCGCAGCATGCCGCCCTCCACCACCACGGCAGCCAGGTCATCGGCCTGCAGCGCCAGGTCGGGCGCGGTGAGTTGGGGCACCAGGCGCAGCTTGCGCCACACACCATCGGCGCTGGGGGGGGATGTCATAGGCACTCCATGAAACTCAGGACTTGCGCAAAATCGCCCCAGCGGTGTTGCTCTTGCTTGCCGTGCGCTTGCACTGTCTGCGTCAGAGCGCCTTGCTGGAACCATTTTGTGCAAGTCCTAAAACTACTGTTTTGATAGCAGCTCGCGCTTACCAGATAAGCGCTAGATGCCATTTTTATATCAATTTCCATTCTCGTAACGCGTGTGTCAGACCGGCTCCAGCAGCACCTGCACCAGCACGCCGCTTGCAGCGCCTGCCTCCGGCACGGCGCTCCAGCCGCAGTCTTCATCGGCCCACCACAGGCCGGTATCCGGCGTCAGTACCGCAGCTTGGCCTGGGGTGGCGGCCAGGGGCGCTACGGTCCAGCGGCCCTGCACTGCCAGCAGCAAACCGGCAGGCCGGGCGGGGAAAACGGCTTGATTTCTCAACACCTGCACTGCGCCGCGCCAACGGCTCCGGCGCGTCATCAGGTTGAAATCCTGCGACGTGCCGCCCAGCAGGTCGCAGTCCATGCCGCCGTCGCCCGCAAAGGCAAAGGGTTGCAGCGCCTTATCCAGGCGGTGGTCGATGCCGGTGGCGCTCTGGCGCAGGTGCACGCCATCGCCCGTGAGCAGGGTGATGACCCGGTCCACCTCCGCAAAGCACGAGAACGGGCCACTCGCAGCAATCGTCGCCACGCTCACCCGCCAGTCGAAATGCTCCATGTCTGCGCCCGGTGGCCAGCAGGCGAGTTCGCGCGTGGCGCCACCGCCGTTCTTCCAGAGGGAGGCGGGCACCCGGTTCAGATCGAAGTGCTGCAGCGCCATGCCGGTTAGCCCGCCAGCAACGGCAACAGCGGGAGGTCCGTTGGCAGGTCTGCCCGCACCCAACCGACGTTGCCTGGTGTGATCTGCTGGCGCATGCACGCCTCGCCTTCGCGCCGAAAGCCAGCGATATCCTGGTCCACTAGGTACTTTAGGATTCCCTCGGGCAATAGGTTTGATGTTGCGGCCATCACCTACCTCTTTCCTTACCGTTGGTACCTACAGCGCACATGGCACATGGCGTCAAGCACGCGAAAGCACTGCTTGAAGGAAGGACCGTGTACGCTCCTGTGTGGGATTTGTGAAGATGGTGGCGGGCAGGCCTGCCTCGATGATGCCGCCACCGTCCATCACGACGACTACATCGCCGACCTCCCGCGCAAAATCCATTTCATGGGTGACCACCATCATGGTCATGCCTTCGCTGGCCAGCAGCTTCATCACCTGCAGCACCTCTCCCACCAGCTCTGGATCCAGCGCCGAGGTTGGCTCATCGAACAGCATCACGCGCGGCTCCATGGCGAGCGCTCGGGCAATGGCAACGCGCTGCTTTTGACCACCCGACAGGCTGGCAGGCATGGCCGATGCTTTTTGCGTCAGGCCCACTTTGGCGAGCAGTGCCTGGGCACGCTCATCTGCTTGCTTGCGTGAAAGGCCGCGCAGTTTGCGCGGGCCTAAGGCAATGTTTTCGAGCACCGAAAGGTGCGGAAACAGATTGAACGACTGGAACACCATTCCCACCTCTTCGCGCAGCGAATTGAGTTCGGGCTCTGCCAGCATGCGGCCTTCCTGCACCAAGGTGCGGCCGCAGATCTCGACCGTGCCGCCTTCAGGCTGCTCCAGCCCATTGCAGCAGCGCAAAAAGGTGCTTTTGCCTGAGCCACTGGGCCCGATTACCACAACCACTTGCGACTGCAGCACCTCAAAGTCGATGCCGTTCAGCACCACATGGTCGCCAAAGCTTTTGCGCAGACCGCGAATGCGCACGATGGGCTGCGCAGGGTCGGCGGCGTTCTTCAAAGGCAGCTTGGTCATTGCACCATCCCTCCAGCGCGAAGGCGCAACTCCATGTGGCGCAGGAACAGCGTGGTGGCTCCAGTGAGAATGAAGTACACAACCGCGATGGCCAAATACACCTCCAGCGACCGGTACGACACGCTGATGATTTTCTGCCCCTCATGCATCAGGTCGTGGATGGTGAGCAGCGAAACCAGCGCCGAGTTCTTGATGAGTGCAATGAACTCATTGCCCAGCGGGGGGATCATGCGCACCAGGGCCTGAGGCAATACCACCGTGCGCATCGCCAGCCCGGACGACATGCCGATGGAGCGCGCAGCCTCCATCTGGCCACGGTCAATGGATTGGATTGCGCCGCGCACGATTTCCGAGACGTAGGCGCCCGAGTAGATGCCCAGGCCAATCACGCCGCACACGAACGCCGGCAAAAGAACGCCAAACTGGGGCAGACCGAAAAACAAGATGAACAACTGCACCAGCAACGGCGTGCCACGAATGACGGCCACATATGCCGTGCAAAGACCATAGATTACGCGGCGCTGAGGGTTGAGGCGACCGACGCCTATGAGCAAGCCCATCACGCAGCCCAGCAGCAAGGCCGCCGCCGTGACCTCCACGGTCACGAGGGCACCTGCGAGCAGTTGTGGCGCTCCGGCCCAGACCGGAGAGAAATCGAGTTCCATGGCGCAGTCCGGCTATACGCTTACTTGGCGGCGCTGTTGCTGAACCACTTCTTTACGATCGCCGCGTAGGTTCCATCCGCTTTGAGCTTGGCGATGGCACCGTTGACGGCTTGGGTAAGTTCAGGCGTGTCCTTGCGCAGGGCCATGCCGTATTCCTCGGTGGTGAGTTGCTCGTCGAGCACACGCAGGCCAGGTCGGGTGCGCACGTACTGGAAGGCTGCAGGCTTGCCAGTTACGGCCGCGTCGGCTCGGCCGATGTCCACCAGACTGAACATTTCCTGGTTCTTTTCCACCTCGACACGCTGCACTTTGGGAAATTTTTCGGTCAAGAACCCCACAGATTTAGTCCCTACCTGCACGCTGACTTTCTTTCCGTCCAAGTCGGCCAGCTTGTTGATGGCCTTGTTGCTGTCTTTCACCATCACCACCAAACCGCCGGCGTAATAAGAGTCGGTGAAGTCGACGACCTTCTTGCGCTCGTCCGTGATGTAGATGGCCGATACCGCCATGTCGAAGCGCTTCGACATGAGGCCAGGGATAAGTCCCTTGAAGTCAATGTCGATCCACTCGATCTGCTTGCCCAGAGTCTTGCCGATGGCCTCTACCAGTTCAATGTCAAAACCGGTGCGTTTGCCGTTATCGACAAACTCCATGGGCGGAAACGTTGCGTCCGTGCCGACGCGCAGTACGTTGTCCTGTGCCTGTACGCCAGTGGCACAAAGAGTGGCGGCGGCCAAGCCGGCGAGAAGAAAGTTGCGGCGAAAGTTCATGGCAAGAGCTCCTTGGAGTGGGGGGGGAGGAAAATCAAGGTTGGGTCAGACTGCGGGAGATACGTGCGGCGGCTACGACAGCCATGCTGGTGAGAGCGGCTTCCTGCCCTTTGGCGCGTGAGATGGGGGCCATCAATGTGATCGCGCCCGCTGCTTGCCGAGGCGCCCCAAAAACGGGGACGCTAATGCCCCAGACACCTGCGTCCACCTCGCCGAAACTGACCGCATAACCTGCCTTGACCACGCTTTGCAGCTCAGCCAGCGCCGTCTCGCGCTCTGCAGTGCCTGCTCCGTAGTACTGGTCAAGAATGGCATCACGCGCCACCACAGGTGCGTGCGCTAGCAGGCACTTGGCCGATGCTCCTGCGCGCAACGGTACGCTGCGCCCCTTCTCGAAAGAGCAGCGCAATGCCTGCGGGCTGTCCACCATTTCCAGGCATACCACGCTGTCTTTCACGGCGACGACCAGCCCCACGCTTTCTTGGGACTGGCGGGCCAGTGCCTGCATACCCGAACGCGCATGAATGGCGAGGTGCGATGCCATGTCGAAGCCCAGCGCCAATTGCAGGCTCAATGGTCCCGGCGCGTAGTGTCCATTGGTCTCAAGCACAAACCCCCAAAGCTTGAGTCGGGCGAGCTGCCGGTAGAGCGTGCTGCGCGCCAACCCGGTGTTCTCGATCAGTTCTGTTGCTGACATCGGCTTCCCGTGCTGCGCCAGTACCGCAAGCACATGCAAGACGCGGTCAGCGGCTGCAACGGAGGAGGGGCCAAGGATGGGCATCGAATCAGTATCAAAGGATTGCTACAGCATTCAAATGCCGCATTCCCACCGCGTGGGAATGCGGTCCCTTTTTTCATACTCCCTCGATCGGGTCACACTATCCCTGTTACTTCACCATGGGAAGCTTGAGTCCCTGTTTCTTCGCCGTTTCCACCGCCAGTTCGTAGCCTGCGTCCGCATGGCGCATCACGCCGCTGCCGCAGTCGTTGACCAGCACACGCGCCAGGCGCTCGGCCGCCGCATCGGAGCCATCGGCCACGATGACCATGCCCGCGTGCTGCGAGTAGCCCATGCCCACGCCGCCGCCGTGGTGCAGGCTGACCCAGGTGGCGCCGCCCGCGGTGTTGAGCAGGGCGTTGAGCAGCGGCCAGTCGCTCACGGCGTCGGTGCCGTCCTTCATGGCTTCCGTTTCGCGGTTGGGGCTGGCGACCGAGCCGGTATCGAGGTGGTCACGGCCGATCACAATCGGGGCCTTGAGCTCACCGCTTTTCACCATCTCGTTGAAGGCCAGGCCGGCCTTGTCGCGCTCGCCCAGCCCCAGCCAGCAGATGCGTGCCGGCAAGCCCTGAAAGGCGATGCGCTCACGCGCCATGTCGAGCCAGCGGTGCAGCGGCTTGTCGTTGGGGAAAAGCTCCTTGAGCTTGGCGTCGGTCTTGTAGATGTCTTCCGGGTCGCCCGAGAGCGCCACCCAGCGGAACGGCCCTTTGCCTTCGCAGAACAGCGGACGGATGTAGGCAGGCACGAAGCCGGGGAAATCGAAGGCGTTTTTCACGCCCTGGTCGAACGCCACCTGGCGGATGTTGTTGCCGTAGTCCACCGTGGGAATGCCCATGGCCTGGAAGTCCAGCATGGCTTGCACATGCACGGCACAGGATTGGGAGGCCGCTTTGGTCAGCGCGGCGTGCTGCGCGGGGTCGCGCTGCGCGGCTTTCCACTGCGCCACGCTCCAGCCGCTGGGCAGGTAGCCATTGATGAGGTCGTGCGCCGAGGTCTGGTCGGTCACCAGGTCGGGGCGCATGCCGCCCGCCTGGGCGCGGCGCACCAGTTCGGGAACGATGTCGGCGGCATTGCCCAGCAGGGCGATGGAGACAGCCTTCTTGGCCGCCGTGTGCTGCGCGATGAGTGCCAGCGCATGGTCGATGTCACGCGCCTGCTTGTCCACATAGCGGGTGCGCAGGCGAAAGTCGATGCTGCTTTGCTGGCATTCGATGGTCAGCGAGCAGGCACCGGCCAGCGTGGCGGCCAGCGGCTGCGCACCGCCCATGCCGCCCAGGCCGGCGGTGAGAATCCACTTGCCTGCCAGGTTGTTGTCGTAATGCTGTCGGCCCGCCTCGACAAAGGTCTCGAAGGTGCCCTGCACGATGCCCTGGCTGCCGATGTAGATCCAGCTGCCGGCCGTCATCTGGCCGTACATGAACAGGCCCTTGCGGTCGAGTTCATTGAAATGCTCCCAGTTCGCCCACTTGGGCACCAGGTTGGAGTTGGCGATCAGCACGCGCGGCGCGTTCTCGTGCGTCTTGAAAACGCCCACCGGCTTGCCCGACTGCACCAGCAAGGTCTCGTCGCTGTTGAGGTCCTTGAGCGAGGCGAGGATCTGGTCGAAGCATTCCCAGTTGCGCGCGGCGCGGCCAATGCCGCCATAGACCACGAGATCCTGCGGGCGCTCTGCCACCTCGGGGTCCAGGTTGTTCTGGATCATGCGGTAGGCGGCCTCGATGAGCCAGTTTTTGCAATGCAACTGGGTGCCGCGCGGCGCGCGGATCACGCGGCTGGCGTCAAAGCGGGGGGCGTTGGACGTTGCGGAGAGGATGGCGTCGTTGGCGTTCATGGGGGGCTCCTTGGGGTATTGGCTTTAGGCGTGCTAGAAGGCTGGAAGAAGTCGTCGCGAGCGCGCCGAGCCTGCGCTGAGCACCGGAGCCGTACTCTCGTACGGCGAGGAGCACAAGTGCGGGATCGGTGGGCGCAGCAGACTCACTCCTGCCTTCTATGGCTGGGCAGGCAGTGCAGAAGAGGCGCAGGCCACGTGGACTGCTGCGCCCATGCGCGCATGGACTCAATGTCGGGTGCGAGAAAACGGTCTTGCTCCAGATAGGCCACGCGCTCGCGGATAGCGGCGAACTGGGCTTCGATGAGGGGTGAACTCTTCAGCGAGCGATCAAATTCCATGCCTTGTGCGGCCGCCATGGCTTCGATGCCCACCATCACCGCCGCATTGCGCACCATGTCGCCCAGGCGGCGCGCGCCGTAGGTCGCCATGGACACATGGTCTTCCTGGTTGGCGGACGTGGGCAGGCTGGTCACGCTGCTGGGGTTGGCCAGGCATTGGTTTTCGGCGGCCAGGGCAGCGGCGGTGACCTGGGCAATCATGAAACCGGAGTTGACGCCGCTCTCCAGGATGAGGAAGGCCGGCAGGCCCGAGAGGCCGGGGTCCAGCAGCAAGGACAGGCGCCGCTCCGAGATGGCGCCGATTTCAGACACGGCCAGCGCAATGATGTCGGCCACAAAGGCGACCGGCTCGGCATGGAAGTTGCCGCCGGAAATGACGTCGCCATTGCTGAACACCAGCGGGTTGTCCGACGCGGCATTCGCCTCGATGGCGAGGACACGGGCAGCGTGGTGCAGGTTGTCCAGGCACGCGCCCATCACCTGCGGCACGCAGCGGATCGAATACGGGTCTTGCACTCGGCCGCAGTGCGGGTGCGAGGGGTCGATGGCGCTGCCGTCCAGCAGCGCGCGCACGGCAGCAGCGACCGCAATCTGCCCCACCTGGCCGCGCGCTTCGTGGATGCGGGCGTCAAACGGCTTGACCGAGCCCTTGATGGCTTCGAGCGACAGGCAACCGGCCACCAGGGCCGCAGCAAACACGTCCTCTGCGCCAAACAGCCCGGCGAGCGCCAGCGAAGTGGACACCTGCGTGCCATTGAGCAGCGCCAGCCCTTCCTTGGGGCCGAGGACAAAGGGCGCCAAGCCCACGGCCGCCATGGCTTCCTTGCCGGACACGACCTTTTCATTGACCTTGGCCTGGCCCTCGCCAATCAGCACACAGGCCATGTGTGCCAACGGCGCCAGGTCGCCTGAGGCGCCCACCGAGCCCTTGGCGGGAATCACGGGCAGCACGTTGGCGTTGGCCAGTGCCAGCAGGGCCTCGGCGATTTCGGGGCGGATGCCCGAGTGCCCGCGCGCCAGGCTCACGGCCTTGGTCGCCAGGATGAGCCGCACCACGGCATCGGGCAATGTATCGCCCGTGCCCACGCTGTGCGAGAGCACCAGGTTGCGCTGGAGTTCGGCCAGGCGCTCGTGGGCAATCTTCGTGCTGGCGAGCTTGCCAAAACCGGTGTTGATGCCATAGACCACCTGGTCTTCCTCCACGATGCGCTGCACCGTGGCCTGCGAGGCTTTCATGCCCGCGCGTGCTGCCGCGTCGAGGCGCAATTGAACTGGAGCGGCATGGATGCGGCGCAGCTCGGCCAGCGTGACATTGCCGGGGCGCAGGGTGAGGGTGTTGGTAGCGGGCATGGCAATCATCCTGTCTATACAAGTAGTCGTCAAAAAAATAGGGGTGTGCTTATGCGGCCATGGGGTTGCCGTCGGTGCGAAAGCGGCTGCCCAGGCGGTAGCGTGAGGCCGGGTGCAGGCAATGCACCACGGTGACGGGCACGCCGCGCGACCAGGTGCGTCGCGTGAGCAGCAGGCAAGGCTCGGTGGCGGGCATTTCGAGCAAAGCGGCCTGTTCAGGGGTGGGCAGCACGGCGTCGACCATGTGCTCCATCTGGTCGAAGGGCACGTTGCGCACCAAGTATTCAGAGGGGGGTGTCGCTTCAAAATCCTGGGCGATGAAGCCCGGCGCCAGCCGAGGGTTTACATGCCGGTCTTCAAGCTGCACCGGGACGCCGTTTTCGCGGTGCAGGCACAGGGCGTGAAACACGGGCGTGCCTTTGCGCACGTCCAGCGCCGTGGCCACCTCCCGCGTGGCGCCGGTGTGCTCTACGGTCAGCACATCGCAGCGGTAGGCGTGCCCGCGCTGGCGGATTTCGCTGGCCAGATTGGCAATCTGCAGCAGGGTGGATTGGGGCTTGTCTTCGGCCACAAAGCTGCCCACGCCGGCGACGCGAACGATGCGTCCTTCGGCCACCAGATCGCGCAGGGCGCGGTTGACCGTCATGCGCGAAATCCCGAACTGCGCCACCAGTTCATGCTCGGAAGGCAAACGGTCGCCGGCCCGCCAAACACCTTGCTGCACTTTGCGCACGATGAAATCTTTGACCTGCTCGTACAGCGCCAGCGTGGGCGCAGCAGCAGGCGCACTGGTCTGGCTGCGGGCAGTGGTGGAGGCGCGGGGCGAGCGGGCGAAAGTCATGGCGGTGTTTTCTTGTCTATACAGGTTAGCCGAATCTGGATCTGGCTGTCAACCCTCGGCATCCCCGGCAGGGTGGCGCTACGCCCTGTGCACCGGCAGCACCACCCGGGCCACCAGCCCCGGCTCGGCATTGCGCAGCTCGAGGCGCCCGCCGTGCGCCTGTGCCACCAGGCGGCACAAATACAGACCCAGGCCCACGCCGCCGGTGGCGCGCTGGCGGGCGCTGTCGGGGCGGTAGAAGGCCTGGGCCAGCTGCGCCAGGTGTTCGGGCGGCACGCCGGGGCCGTGGTCGCGCACTTCGATTTCCAGCTCCGTGCCTTGCACACGCAGGTGCAGCTCGGGCGGCAGCGTGGCGCTGTCGCCAGGGTTCTGGCCGAAATGGTGGCTGTGGCGCAAAGCGTTGTCCAGCAGGTTGCGCAGCAGCAGGCGCATGCGGGCGCGGTCAAGGGCCAGCACCGGCAGCGCCAGCGGTGCCTGCACGCGGATGGCTGCCGCACCGGCATGGCGGTTGCCCAGTTCGGCAACCACCTCACGGGCGAGGTCCACCAGGTCCACCGGCTCGCGGTGCAGCGCGGCATGGCTGCCGGCCAGGCGCTCGCTTTCCAGCAGATCGGTGATCAGGCGCCCCATCTCGCCCAGGTCGCGCAGCAGGGCCTGGCGCGGGGCGTCGGCGCCTGTGGCGTCGGGCAGCAGTTCGGCGTTCAGGCGGGCGCGCGTCAGCGGGCTGCGCAGTTCGTGGCTCATGGCCAGCAGCAGGGCGCGCTTGGCCTCCAGCATCTGGTGGATGTCGCTGCCCATGGTGTTGATGGTGGCCGCCAACTGACCCAGTTCGTCGGGCTTGTGCGCGCAGCGCACCGGGATGGGCTGTTCGAAGCGGCCCGCGCCAAAACGCTCGGCGCCAGCACGGATCTCGTCGAGCGGGCGCAGCAGGCGGCGCACATACAGGTAAGCCAGCGCGGTGAGCAGCAGCAGCACGGCGAGCGTGATCCAGGCGATGCGCGGGCGCTGCTGCCAAGTCTGCGCGCTCAGGCCAAACTCCAGCCGGTGGCCGTCTGCGGTGGTGCGCACCAGCAGGTTTTCGCTATCGCCACCATGGCGCAGGGCCGGCTCGCTCGCCCAGCCGGGCGGCGGCAGGCCGGGCTGCGAGTCCCAGTTCACCTGCGGCCCCGAGATGCGCAGCGTGATCGGCAGGCGCGCGGTGATGGCCTGGGCGCGCTCGATGCTGGGCGGGCTGCCCACTTCGCGCGCCAGGTGGTCCACGTAGTCGATCAGCAGCGGGCGGGCGGCCTCGCGCCAGCCGACCGCCACGGCCTTTTGCACGCCGCCGATGAAGGTGACGGCCATGGCCAGCGCCAGCGCCACAAACACCAGTACCAGGTGCAGGCGCAGCGACCGATGCACGGCCTGGCGTGCGCGGCGGTGCCAGGGCGTCCGGCCCGTATGCCGCCGCGCGTGCCGCCCTGTATCCCGCCGCCTCATGTCGGCAGCCGGCGCAGGGCCAGCGTGTAACCGGCGTTGCGCAGCGTTTTGATGGCGTCCAGCGGCTCGAGCTTCTTGCGCAAGCGGCTGACCACGATGTCCACCGCGCGGGTGTACAGCTCGGCCTCGTGGCCGCGCAACTGGTTGAGGATGTCGTCGCGGCTCAGTACCCGCCCGGCACTCTGTGCGAGCAGGTGCAGCAGGTCGAATTCGGTGCCGGTCAGCTCCACCTCGCGGCCCAGGCATTGCACGCTGCGGCGCGCGGGGTCAAGGCGCAGGCCCTCGAATTCCAGCACGCCTTGCGCCTCTTGTGCATCGCCCGGCCCGGCCGGCTTCATGCGGCGCAGCACGGTTTGCAGGCGGGCGACGAGTTCGCGCGGCTCAAAGGGCTTGGGCAAATAGTCGTCGGCGCCGAGTTCGAGGCCGACCACGCGGTCCATCACCTCGCCGCGCGCGGTGAGCATGATGAGAGGGATGTCGCTGGTCCGCCGAATGCTGCGGCACAGCTCGAAGCCGTCCATCTCGGGCAGCATCACGTCGAGGATGGCGGCGTCAAAGCCCCCCTGCGCCAGCAGCGCCAAGCCCTCGCTTGGCCGCAGCGCCTGCACCAGTTTCAGCTCGTAGCGCTGGAAGTAGGTGGCCAGCGGCGGGCCGAGTTGTTCGTCGTCGTCGATGAGCAGGATGCGGTGCATGGTGCGTGAATTCTCGCTTCATCGTTGAACCATTCCATTCCCATTTCAGGCGTAAAGCCGGTGGTGGCGCAGGATCAGGCTGCGCAGGCGCCGCTGGCTTTGTGCCGCCAGCGTGTCGAAGCAATCCGCCGCCGACAGCAGCGCCGGCAGCGTGCGCGCCGCCTGCTCGGGCTGGTGCGCCGCCAGCCCCAGCGCGTGCTGGCGGTCAAAGCGCGGGCCCCAGACGAGGGCCAGCAGCTCCTCGTGCGGCTGCGGCACCCCGTGGAACAAAGCGGGGCCGACTTCGCGCAGGCCCTGCGTCAGGCGCTGCAGACTGGTGTGGTGGCCAGGCATGGCGTGGCCTCAGCCCCGGTGGCGCATCCAGCCGCGGCGCTGGTTCATCATCTCGCGCACCTGCGCTTGCTGTTCGGGCTTCAAGCTGTCATAGAAGTCGCCCATGGCGGCAATCACCTCGGGGCTGCCGGCCTGCACGGCGCGCACTTTGGCATCTACCAGCGTTTGCGCTGCGGCGCGGTCAAACGTGGCGCCTGCCACCAGGGCTTGAAATGCCTCACGCGGCTGAGCGGCGTCGCCCATGAAAGCCTTGCGCTGGGCCTGCAGGGTGTCCGCCAGCTGTGCCAGTTTTTGCTTTTGCGCAGCGTCGAGCGCCAGCTTGCTGCCCACGCGCTCCAGCATCTTGCCGCGCATTTCGGTGATGTTTTGCTCGTCCATCCGACCGTGGCGCCAGCCGTGGCCGCTGGAGCAGGCCGACAGGCTGCCCACCAGCAGCGATGCGCCCAGCATGCCGAACAGGGTTCTTTTGATCCAGGGTTTCATGGCGATGTCCTCTTCAATGCGGTAGTAAAACGAGACCCTATGGTGCGCGGCGGCCGCCCGCAGGTCATCTCGGGGCGGTTTCGGTTTATTTCGCTTTGTATCGAGGAACGATGGTGGTCGCCGCCTGCCGATAATCGGGGGCGCCGCTTTGCGCTGGCCCTGGGCGCTCACACCGCATTTTTTATGTCAAATCGGCCTCTAGCGCTTATCCCATAAGCATTTGAAGCTATCAATCAAAGAGCAAATCCTTTGTCTGCCGCGCATTCCGTCCTGAAAGAAGTCTTTGGCTACGAAGCCTTTCGTGGCCCGCAGGAAGCCATCGCCCTCCATGTGATCGGTGGTGGCGACGCGCTGGTGCTCATGCCCACGGGCGGCGGCAAAAGTCTGTGCTACCAGGTGCCGGCCATCGTGCGCCAGCAGCAGGGGCGCGGCGTGGCCATCGTCGTCTCGCCGCTGATTGCGCTGATGCACGACCAGGTCGGCGCGCTGCACGAGGCGGGGGTCGATGCCGCCTTTCTCAACTCCAGCCTGAGCTACGACGAGGCGCAAGACGTCGAGCTGCGCCTGCAGACCGGCGCCATCACCTTGCTCTACGCCGCACCCGAGCGGCTCAACACGCCGCGTTTTTTGGGCCTGCTCGACGACCTGTACGCGCAGGGCAAGCTGAGCCTGTTCGCCATCGACGAAGCCCACTGCGTCAGCCAGTGGGGCCACGACTTCCGGCCTGAATACCGCGCGCTCACCGTGCTGCACGAGCGCTATCCCGGCGTGCCACGCATTGCGCTCACCGCCACGGCCGACGCGCTGACGCGCGAAGACATCGTGGAACGGCTGCAGTTGCAAGAGGCGCGCCTTTTCATCAGCAGCTTTGATCGCCCCAACATCCGCTACCGCATCGAGGAAAAGAAGGATGTGACGACGCAGCTGCTGCGCTTTATCGAGCGCGAGCACGCAGGCGAAGCGGGTGTGGTGTATTGCCAGTCGCGCAAACGCGTGGACGAGCTGGCCGCCACGCTGGCAAGCGCGGGCATCAACGCCCTGCCCTACCACGCTGGGCTGGACGGCGCGGTGCGCAAAAAGCACCAGGACCGCTTTCTGCGCGAAGAAGGCATCGTCATGGTGGCCACCATTGCCTTTGGCATGGGCATCGACAAGCCCGACGTGCGCTTTGTGGCGCACGTGGACATGCCCAAGAACATCGAGGGCTATTACCAGGAAACCGGCCGCGCCGGCCGCGACGGCTTGCCCGCCGACGCCTGGATGGCCTACGGCCTGCAAGACGTGGTCAACCAGCGCCGCATGATCGACGAGAGCCCGGCCGGCGCCGAATTCAAGGCCGCGCTGCGCGGCAAGCTCGACGCCCTGCTGGCCCTGGCCGAAGCCACCGACTGTCGGCGCGTGCGGCTGCTGGCGTACTTTGATGAACCGTCCGAGCCTTGCGGCAATTGCGACAACTGCATCAGCCCACCGGCCGTGTGGGATGCCACCGACGCCGCCCGCAAGCTGCTGTCGACCATCTACCGCGTGCAGCAGGCCAGCGGCATTACCTTTGGCGCCGGCCATTTGATGGACGTGCTGCGCGGCAAAGCCACCGACAAAGTGGCCCAGTTCGGCCACGACAAGCTCAGCACCTTCGGGCTGGGCGCCGACCTCTCAGAGCACCAGTTGCGCGGCGTGCTGCGCCAGCTCGTCGCCACCGGCGCCGTGGGCCTGGAAAAAGTGCATCTCGACAACGGTCACAGCTTTGAAACCCTGGCCCTCACCGACGCCTCGCGCTCGGTGCTGCGCGGCGAAGTGCCGGTGCGCCTGCGCGAAACCGTGGCCGCCGCCCCTGGCGAGCGCAAACGCCGCCGCAGCCCTGCCGGCACCCTGCCCCCGGCCGCCGCCTCGCTGGACCAGGCGGCCCAGGTGCGCTTCATCAACCTCAAAGCCTGGCGCGCCGAAGTGGCGCGCGAGCACGGCCTGCCCGCCTATGTGATCTTCCACGACGCCACCCTGGCAGCCATTGCCGAGCGCTGCCCGGCGACGCTCGACGATTTGCAGGGGATCAGCGGCATGGGGGCGAAGAAGCTGGAGGCGTATGGGGGGGATGTGCTAAGGGTGTGTGGGGGCAGTTGAAATCTGGGTGTCTGCATCACATAAGCGATGCACTTTGGCCATGAAGACTGCCACCATCGCGCCCGTGCGCATCGTGATCGGCGCGGTTCGGCATCAGTATGAGAGTGACTATCACTGAGGCACGCTTTCAACCGCAGTGGGAGACTCGCCTACGCGTGCCGTTGACCCTGAGCCGCCTTTCGGGCTTTTTCGCCCGGTACTTCCCCTTGGCAGCGATTGCTGTTGCACGTCGGGGAACCGAGGTCACGGTATCAGCGCACATTGCGGTCACTGCCCTGGGAATCGTTGGTATCGGCAACCACCGATACCTCGTCCGTGGTCCGTCGCGAATCGGTTCGGGCTGAGGCTGCCACAGCCCGTCACGCCAGCCAGATTTCCAGCGCCACGCAAAACATGGAACCTTTGTCCGCCCCGTTCGTTGACACTGCCAAGACCATGAGATCGCTCCGCCATCTTGACGACGAAGAGTGCGCTGCCCGTGCGCAGCGGGGCGATGTGGCTGCGTTTTCAGCTTTGGTGGCGCGCTACCAGGACCGCATCTTCCGTTTCCTGGTGCGCCTCACGCGCTCGCAGGACGATGCAATGGAATTGACTCAAGAGACCTTCCTGAGCGCTTACCAGGCCCTGGCGCGTTGGCGGCCAGATGCGCGCTTTACTACCTGGCTGTTCCGCATCGCGCGCAACCAGGCCTTTGACTGGCTGCGCCGAAGAAAGCTCGTTGAGTTCGTCGCTTTGGAGGACGGCCAGGATCTCGGTATCGAAGACCCAGCACCCACGCCCGACGCCGCGCTGGAGACGGTGCAGCGTTTCCATGGACTCGAACGGGCGCTGGCACGACTGCCCACCGAACACCGAGAAATCCTGCTGCTGCGGGAAATCGAAGAGATGTCTTACGAGGATATCGCCGAAGTTCTGGACATCAGCCTGGGCACCGTGAAATCGCGCATCGCCCGTGCGCGCGCCGGATTGCTGGAAAAAATTCCGCGCTGAGAGGACGAAACACCATGCATTGCCCCCGACACGAAGAGCTGTCTGCTTACGCAGACCAAATGATGAAGCCAGGCGAGCACGCCCGGTTCCAAAAGCACCTCAACGTCTGCCCCATTTGTCAGCAGCAACTTGAGGATTTACAGGCACTGCGGCAAACCCTGCACGCGCTGCCCTCTCCCACACTGGGGTTCGACCTGGCCTCCCGTCTGGAGGGTCAGCTGCAACGCCAGCCCCAGCGCCGGCATCGGCCATGGCCTGCGCTGTGGGGCGGTTCCGGCTGGATGCCTACCGGGCTAACGGCTGGCGTAGCACTGATCTCAGGTGTCTGGCTCGGTGGCCTGCTGCTCGGTGCAGGCACCGCAACCGTCGCTACCCCTGTACAGATGGTTCGCGTGTTCGACCCTGTCCCTCCGGGTGGCCTGTGCGCTGCCGCAGAACTTTGCCGCTTGTCGAAAGGAAGGCCATGAATCGCACCGCCTTGACCCGCTATTTGCTGGCCGCATCCTTGGCCCTGAACCTGGGAGTTGTCGCGTCTCTCGTCATCCGCACCTCAGCGCCTCGACCGGCGAACGTTCCAGCGCAGCCTCAACACTTGAATCTGCAGGACTACCTGAAACTGAGTACCGAGCAGCGAGCCCAATGGAAACAACTGGAGCCAGCGTTTCTGCAGGCGTTGGCCGCCAATTGGCAGGACATCCGACGGCACCGCGAGGCCCTTGTGCGGCACATTTTTGCCGCGGCTCCGGACCGCACCGCCATCGATGCCGAACAGACCGCCATTGCGGCCCTGCAGGAAGCACAGCAGCAGCGCGTGATCGCGCAACTTCTGGCCGAGCGCGGCGTGCTGGACGAGCAGCAGCGCGAGCGGTTGATGGATCTGCTGCTAAGCCGCTACTCGCAAGAAAGTACGGAAGAAGAGCTGCTGCATCGCGATTGACCCGCTTGGCAGGAGCAGATCAAAAGAATGAGGGAACATTTTGCGACGAGGTTCGTTGAAGACAACAAGGCCACCGAAATGGCTGGCCCCAAAGTCCTTCAATCACTACCGGAGTCTCCTCATGAAATCACCCATCGTCCTCCTGCTTGCCGTCGCTCTTTCTTCTCCCTTCGCCGCGCTGGCCGCCACCGACGCCCATGACCATGGCAAATCAAGCCCCCACAAGCTTGAACTCAATGCGGGCAAGAAGTGGGGCACCGACGATGCGCTGCGCCAGGCGATGTCGACCATTCACACCTCTGTCTCGCAGATCCTGCCCAGAGCCCATTCGGGCAAGGCGAAGGCCGCCGACTACGAGGCCTTCAGCAAGGACGTCACAGCACAGGTCGCCTACATAGTGGAGAACTGCAAGCTTGACCCCCAGGCAGACGCGCAGCTTCACATCATCGTGGCCGACATCATGAGCGGCGTAGAAGCAGCCGAAGGCAAGGAAGGGGAGAAGCAGCGTGCTTCAGGCGTGGTCAAGATCGCTCAGGCTTCCAACGCCTATGGGAAGCACTTCGACCACGCCGGCTGGAAAGCCATCCAGCTGCCGCACTGAAGGGCGGACCGCCACTGAAAGGTTGCCGGCATTTGCGTTCGCGGCAAGACGAAATTTCCAATCCAACACAACAAGGTAGGTGTCATGTTCATTGTCATCATCAGTTTTCCACCCATCCAGCCCGGCAAGGATGCCGATTTTCGTTCGTGGTTTGCTCAGACCAATGAGGAGTTTGGAAAACACGAAGGATTCATCAGCCGGCGACTTCTGAACCCTGTCAAAGGGGGCAACTATGCTGCCATCGTGGAGCATGAGAGCCATGAAAGCTTCATGAAAATGCACAGTACTCCTGCCCATGCAAAGGCAAGCGAGCTTGTCGCGCCGCTGTTCAATGGCAGTCGAACGCCTCAGTTCTACGATGTGGTTATGGGTTGAGAATTCCCCCGCGCAATCTCCCGAAACCCCTCCGAAATCTGCCCCTCTCCCTCCACCGCCCGCCAGAACCTCAGCGCCAACCCCCGCGCCTCGTCCCACAGGTCGCGCGTCGCCTCGGTAGCCGCCATCCCGTGCGCGCCCAGCTCCTGTGCCACCACCTCGCCCGCTATCGGCATGTACAGCATGGGCAGCATGTCGTAGGTGGGCGAGAGGCGCCAGTCGTCGCCGTCGAGCACCAGCGAGATGTTGCCGTAGTGGCGGTCGGTGTTGCCGATCAGCCGCCCATAGGCTTCGAGCAGGCGCAGGGTACGGGCGTCGGTTTCGGTGAGCAAGGGCGGCCGGTGGGCGCGCATGCGCAGCGCGGTGGCGGCCCAGTTGTCCATTTCGCCGATGTACTGGGCGTCGTAGACCAGCAGCGAAACCATGCCCAGGCGCCCGGGCGGCGTTGCAGGTGCGGTGGGCGCGGCCCCTTCTGCGCGCCATGGCGAGTAGCGGTCAAAGCGCTCGGATTCGAGGAACACGCGGCCCTCTTGCACGAAAACCTGGGTGCGTGCGGCGGGCAGGTCGGCGTCGGCCAGCACCTTCAGCGCCAGGTGCTCGCACAGCAGCAGATCGCGGGTGCGCTGGTCGGCCGGGCTGGCGCCGGCGCTGGAGAATTTGACAATGACGCTGCGGCCCTGGGTGATGCAGCAGAACTTGGGCTGCTCGCCGCCGGCCGACGACCCGGGCAGCGTGCCCTGCAGTGCGCCCTGGGCCAGGGCGGGGTAGTCGGCGGCAGATTCTGCCCGCACCAGGCGCGCGGCCAGGGTGTCGAAGCGCTGGCGCGAGGTCTCGCCCACCAGCAGGTTGCCGGGCAGGTCTTCACCGGCCAGGGCCAGCGCGCGCAGCGCGTCGTCGTCGGACCAGTGGCGCGGGTCGGTGGGCAGTTGCAGTTCGGGGTGGACGTGGGCAAAGTTGCGGCCCATGAAGCCCTGGGGCCGCATGTCGGCCAGGAACCAGGGCAGGCCATCGTGCCGCTCGCTGACGCCATCGGCTTCATCCACCCAGAAACCGCCGCCCGAGAGCGGCACCATGCGCGCAAACGGCGCGGGCACGCCCTGGGCGCTGACGCGCAGGATGGTGACCTCGGTGCCTACGCCGCGCACGGCGCGCGGCAGCAGGTAGCGCTGCGAGCGTGCGGCGCCCACTTTGCGCACCTGGCCGCTGGCGATCAGCGGCGCCAGTGCGCGCGAGACGGTGGGCTGGCTCAAGCCCAGGCCATCGCCCAGCTCGGCGCTGGTGGCCACGCCGCGCTGGCGGCGCAGGATGGCGAGCAATGCTTCGGACCGCGGGGTGGCTGGGGGCATGGGACATTGTATGAATAAATACTTTTGCGTCTTCTTCCTTTGCAACTGACTTTTTATGAATAGATACCTTGAATAGTGCGCTGGCCCACTGGGTGCGGGATGCGCTGGTCCGGTACGCAGGACGGAGGTATCAATTTAATAGCTGCTAACGCATACTGGATAAGCGCTAGAGGCCATTTTTTATCAAAATCCTGGTGGAGCCTGAGAGCCTGTTCAAGGTCTAAGATGCTCTTGCCATGATCAAGCTCCTCCACCTGCAAAACCTCAAAGCCTGGCGCGACAGTGGGCCCGTGCGGCTGGCCCCGGTGACCATGCTGCTGGGCACCAACTCTTCGGGCAAATCGACGCTGCTGCAAAGCCTGCTGCTGCTCAAGCAAACGGCCGCCGCACCCGACCGCACCGTGCACCTGAACCTGGGGGGCGACGAGGCCAACGATTTCTTCCACTTCGGTGGTTTCGATGCCGTGCTTTCGAACGGCGTGGCGGCGCCGCGCCAGTTCTCGATAGCACTGGAATTCGAGCGCCCCGAAGGCGAGCGCGTGCGCCACGCGCGCTTTGCCTGCAGCTATGGGCAGACGGCCAGCGGCGCGGTGGTGGTGCAGGAGCTGAGCCTTTCCACCGTGGCGCGGCGCTTTCGCCTGGTGCGGCGCGAGCGCGGCGCGTACTCGGTGTGGGTGGACGGCGAAACCCAGCCGCGCGGCAAGGGGCCGCAGTACGCGCCCGAGCGCTCCATTGCCTTCTCTGCCGAGGCGCTGGCGCTGCTGGGCGCCGACGGCGCGCACCTGCAAGACCTGAGCCTGGCGCTGCGCCGTGAGCTGGAAGCCATCGTGTACCTCGGCCCGCTGCGCCGCCAGCCCGCGCGCGACCAGGTGTGGAGCAAGTCGGCCCCGGGCGAACTGGGCAGCGACGGCAACCAGGTGCTTGAGGCGCTGCTGGCCAATGCGCTGCAGAAGTCCGACACCCAGGGCGCCACGCTGGCCAGCGTATCGCACTGGCTGCAGCGCATGGGCATGGCCGACCAGATTGGCGTGCGGCAGGTGGGGCGATCGAGCCGCTACGAAGTGGTGGTGCGCAAAGACGGCGTCGTCGCCAACCTGCGCGACGTGGGCGTGGGCGTGGCCCAGGTGCTGCCGGTGCTGGCCATGGCCTTCTGGGCGCCGCCTGGCAGCACGGTACTGGTGGAGGAGCCCGAAATCCACCTGCACCCGCTCGCCCAGGCCGTGCTCGCTGAAATGTTCTCGCAGGTCAGCCAGCAGCGCCAGGTGCAGTTCATTGTCGAGACGCATTCCGAGCACCTGTTTCGCCGCATGCAGACGTTGATGGCGCAGCGCAAGACCAGCCCCCAGCAATGCCAGATGCTGTTTGTCGAGCGGCGCGGCGCCGACGCCGTGCTGGTGCCGCTGGAGGTGGACGCGTTCGGCGCCGTGCGCAACTGGCCGCCGCGCTTTTTTGGCGATGCCATGGGCGAGGCCCGTGAACAGGCCCGCGCACGCGCGCAACGCCTTCGGGAAATGGCCGGTGGCTGAGGCGCAGGCGATGCAGGCGCGCCTGGTGGACACCAACGTGCTCATCGTCGCCAGCGCGGTGGACGACGGCTCGCGCTTTCGCGCCGACGCCACCCCGGTGGAAGAAGCCGCCCTGCGCCAACAGGTGTTCGACTGGCTGGCAGCCTTTGAGACCGACCCCACGCGCCACGCCGTGCTCGATGTGGACTGGCATGTCTGCGGCGAATACCAGCACAAGCTCACCGACCAGGACTACGGCTGGCTGGCGATGGTGCACAAGATCGACCGCGGCGAGGTGGTGTGGGTTGATGTGCTGCTCGACAAGGATGGCAACGCCGTGCTGCCGCCCGAACTGGCCGAGGCCGTGACCGACCTGGCCGACCGCAAGATGGTGGCCGCCGCACTCGCCGCCTTGGACGCAGGCCACGCCTGCAAACTCACCAACGCCAGCGACACCGACTGGATCGACTGCCAGCAGGCCCTGAACGCCGTGGGGCTGGAGGTGGAAAACCTGCTCCCCGACTGGCTGCAGGCGCGCTGGCACGTGAAACACCCGCGCATCCGGCGGGCAAAATAGGCGCTTATGCCCGACTTTTTCCGCTTTCCCCACACCCCCCATATTGCCTGGCTGGCCCCCGGCGAGCCGCGCGACGACAAGGTGCTCTCACCGGCCGAGGCCGACGACATCCTCTCGGGGCCCGTGGTGCTGGAGGAAAAGCTCGACGGCGCCAACCTGGGCTTCTCGGTCTCGCCCGACGGCGTGCTGCGCGCCCAGAACCGCGGCCAGTACCTGCCCCAGCCCTTCCACGGCCAGTTCGCCCGCCTGGGCCCCTGGCTGGCCGCGCACGAAGACAAGCTGTTTGACGCCCTGGGGCCGCACCTTGTGGCTTTTGGCGAATGGTGCGCCGCGCGCCACTCGCTCGACTACGCCACCCTGCCCGACTGGTGGATGCTGTTCGACGTGTACGACCGCCAGGAGCAGCGCTTCTGGAGCACCCCGCGCCGCAACGCCTGGGCCGCCGAGATCGGCTTCACCCCCGTACCGCGCCTGTACGCGGGCGAGGTCACGCTGGACCAGCTGCGCGACTGGGTGCACGCCCACGACAGCCAGTTCCGCCAGGGCCACCTGGAGGGCATCGTGGTGCGCCGCGAAAACGCCGACTGGCTGCAGAACCGCGCCAAGCTGGTGCGGGCGGACTTCACGCAGACGATAGAGGCGCATTGGAAGAGCCGGGCGCTGGAGTGGAATCGGGTGGTGTGAGGGGCTGCTTGCGACCCTGAAGTGACGCATGGGTTGTGCAACCCAATGTCGGTTGTGCAGCGATTGCCGTCACCAGTTCGCGCACCGTGACGCCACGCTCAGTATCCGGAAACCGTCATCAGAAAAATATGGGGACTTGCTGGCACGAGACCATGGCCCCTCAACCGCAAATAGGAGCTGCTAACGCGAAGGCTCCGACGGACTTCGAGCAACTTCGACGTGGAAGTTGAAAATTGTCTAGAGAAGCGGGTGAAGTCCAAAAAGGGTTGGTTTGGCAGATGGAGTGTTTCAACACCACAGTGTCAGACATGGTGACCGGAGCACAGAGCCGTGTTTCACTGCTTGACGGTCAATTCGTTGTGGATGGTATGAGCGCCCTCGGCAGACCGTGCGGCGCTGATGGCGGCGTCGATCTGCGCCTGGCTTGACACCACACCCGTGAGCCGAACGTCACCCTTGGTGGTGATGACTGTGATGTCCAGCCCCGCCAAACCAGTTTCGTTGTTCAGTGCAGATTTGACATGGGTCGTGACGTCGGCGTCTGAAACGTTGGCAATTGCGCTGGTCGTCGGAGCTTGAGTCGGGCTCGCGTTATCTGCATTGTTGCAGGCGGTCAGCAGCATCGTGCAGCAGGCGGCCAACAGGAAGACTTGGTTGATGGACTTCATGGGTTTGTTTCGTGGGATGTGGGAGAGAAAACCGCATTGCTCTGCGGCTTTTCTCGGCATGAATGAAGGCACTTGGGCAGAAGGCTTCACGTCATGTGGCGGACGCCGGTCTGCTGCGACGGAACCAGGGGATCACCCGGATGCTGCTCAAGCACATAGGGCACTGTAAAGAAGGCCACGGTAAACACGATAAATAGTGTGGCGGCGACAACCCGTGCGATGGGTTGGAGAAAATTCTTGAGATCGGCGTTCATGGTGGATCCTGTGAGGGCTGAAGGTTTCAGGGGCTGTGGGCCAGGGGTCTGCTCTGGACCTTGCAGCCATGTTGCAACCGTGCGGATGAACCTTTGCTGAACGGCCGCTACTGGGTACGTTCACATTGGAGTCAGCGGTGGGTCGTCCAATTCGAAAAGTGCCACTGGTTCGATTGGGGGCGGGCACAACCGCTCACTTCGTGCGCGACGATTCGTTCTCGAAGCGCTCCCAGGCTGGCCTGTGTTGAATTGCCGGTTACGGAGGTGCAGCGGTCGTTCGCCCCTTCCCTCCTCGAATGACAGGTGACCACGGCTACCGACATTCAGCCGTGCTGATACATCGCCCGCAACCAGCTTGAACGGTCGCTCGCACTCGCTTACCCAAAGGCAGCTCCTGGCCGACACCCGTCACACGCTTTCACGCCCCCCAATCCCCAATCGCAGCACCAACACCCATGCTGCTCACACCACAGGAGCTGTGATTTTTGAATGAAATACGCCTCTAGCGCTTATCCATCCAGCGCAAGCAGCTATCATTTTTACTAAATTCATCACCACCCCATTGCCCACCATGCGCCATTTCTGGCCAGCAAGTCGGGCGCTGGAATGTTTGTAGGTGGTGCGTGCGCCCCACCGCATTTGGATCAGCCCGCCTCGGCAGAACCGGGCGCGAGCCGGATGCGGTTGCGGCCCTCTTCCTTGGCCTGGTACATCGCCGCGTCCGCCCGGTCGATCACGACGTTCTGGCTTTCGTCGCGCCCCTGGAAGACGGCCACGCCGATGCTGGCGGTGCACTGATGCCTGAGGGCGGGGGCGGAGGGCGACGCCTGGAGCACATAGGGCTCGGCCAGGCGGGTGCGGATTTTTTCTGCGACGGCGGCAACTTGCGCGGCGGCCTCGTCCTGCTGCGTGCCCAGCTCGCACAGCAGCACAACGAACTCGTCGCCGCCAAAGCGGGCCACGGTATCGGCTTCGCGCACGCAGGCTTTCAGGCGCTCGGCCACTTCAATGAGCAGCAGGTCGCCCACACCGTGGCCGTGGGTGTCGTTGAGGGGCTTGAAGTTGTCGAGGTCCAGAAACAGCAGCGCGCCATGGCGGCGACTGCGTTTGCTGGCCGACATCGCCTGGTCCAGGTGCTCCAGCATCAGGCGGCGGTTGGCCAGGCGGGTGAGGGGGTCGTGGAAGGCAAGCTGGCGCACCTGTTCTTCGAGGCGCTTGCGCTCGGTGATTTCGCGGGTGATGCCGTGGTAGCCGATGATTTCGCCCTGCGCGTTGCGGTCGGGCTTGAACAGCACCTCGCCCCAGATCAGGCGGCCGTCCTTGCAGCGGTGCTGCACCTGAAAGGTCAGGAACTCGGCGGACGTACCAGATGGGCCGGCCTGTGCCCGGCGCTGGAGCATGTCTCGGACCAGGGCCGCGCCTTCATCGGTAAACATTTCAAACACATGGTGCCCCACCACCTCGGCGGCCTTGAACCCCCGCAAGCGTTCGTCTGCCGGGCTGATGTAGGTGAAGATGAGCCGGCTGTCCGTGCGCCAGAGAACATCCTGCGCATCTTCTGTGAGCAGGCGATACAGGGCCTGGCTGTCGTGCAGTGCCTGGGTGCGCTCGGCCACCAGGGCCTGCAGGGCGCTGTTTTGCTCCTGCAGGCTTTTGAGGGGATAGACCTCGCCATCCTGCGCGCTCTGGTACGGGATGGAGATGCCGCTGTGCACGATCATCCACTCGGCGCCTTCCTGGCGGAAGATCAGCACCAGCCGCGCGACTTCTCTGGACAGGAGCTGGCTGTCGCTGGGCAGGTGGATGTGAAAGAAGGCGGTGACCACCACCACGTCATCGCTGAGGTCCTGCAGCGCGAGATCGAGCATCTCGATGCGGATGCGGCCCGGCACCTGAGAAAAATCCTGCCGTGTGATCCTGATCCACTCGTCACGGCTTTGGATCAGCGCATTCCCACTGCCCGCGTAGCCACTGAAGTTCTGGCTGAAGCGTTCGGTCAGGCGCTCATCCCGTGCGGCATACATCTCGATGTACGCATCGAACAACTGACGAATTTCGCGCTGGCGATCCGGGGGCATGGGGCTGACGATCCTGGTGTGGATGGAGGACTCTCGGTCATTGTCCCTGACTTGCGCAAAAACGATGCCATTGCTTGCGTCAGCCCCTTTTCTGCACCGACCGACAGCAAATGGCCGCAGCGCCCTCTATCCGGCCACCGCCGCCCGCGCCCGCAGCGCGCGGATGCCTTCCGAAAACCGCTGCAGCGTGGGCGTGCTGTCGCCCGGCGGCACCATGAACTCGATGAGTTGAAAGCGCCCGCGCTCGGCGAACGCAGCGTCCAGGGCCGTCTTGAATTCCCTGCGCGTGGTGACGCGGTGGCCGCGCCCGCCCAGCACGTTGGCGATGTCGGCAAAGCGCCAGTCGCCCAGCGCGGCGCACTGCGATTCGGTCTGGAAGGCGCGGATCATTTCCCAGCTCTGGTTGTTGAGCAGGATGACGATCGGGTCCAGCCCCAGGCGCGGGCAGTTGCCCAGCTCCCAGCCGGTCATCTGGAAAGCGCCGTCGCCCACCAGAATCAGGCTGCGCTCACCCGTGGCCACCTGGGCACCAATGCCGGCGGGCACGCCAAAGCCCATGGTGGCGTAGTAGCCGGGGGCCACCAGGGGCGTCGGCAGCAGCTCCATCGCGGCAAACAGGCAGTCGCCCATGTCGGAGACGATGTTCATCGGTCCGTGCGCCAGGATGCGGTCGTTCAGCGCCCGGCTCAGATCGCCCGCACACAGCGGCGTGTCGTCGGCCACCAGGCCACGCGGGTAGTCGGGCTGCGGGGGCAGAGCACGCGGGGTGCCGGTGCGCTGGGGCGGGAGGCGTTCCAGCAGCGCTTCCACCAGCGCAGCCAGCGGAATGTCGTGGTACACGTGGTGGCCCACGCGCACTTCGCGGTGTGCGGCGATGAGCGCGCGGCGAAAGTCCATGCGCTGGGCACTGACGCCGAAGTTGCTGTCCGACAGGATGGCGCCCAGCATCACGGGCAGGTCGGATTCGTCGAGCAGTGCTGTGGTTTCGGGGGCCCCGGCCACGCCCAGGTAGGTGCCGTGCAAATCCACCCCGTCTTCGGCCAGCAGGCCGCGGCCCATGAAGGTGGTGAGCACGGGCAGTTGCAGGCGGCGGGCGAGTTCGGCCACGCGGGCTTCGACGCCAAAGCGGCGCACCTCCACGTCCACCACCATCACCGGATTCTTCGCCGCGTGGATGCGCGCCAGCCATTCGTCGGCGGCCTCGTTCACCGCCTCCTGGTTGAAGCTGCGCGGCGCCAGTACGGGCACTTCGCGCATGGGCGCCAGCGTCATGTCGCGCGGGATTTCGATCAGCACCGGCTGCGAGTATTCGCGGCAGTTGCGCAGTACGCGGGCGATGTCTTCGGGCGCGGTGTCGGCGTTGGACAGGCGCACCTGGTCGCAGGTGATCTCGCTGAAGATGCGCAGTTGTGAATCAATGCTGCGCACCTGGTGGTGCAGCACCAGCCCCGAATGCGCCTCGACCTCGCCGGGGCAGCCGGCTAGGATGACCAGCGGCGAGCATTCGGCATAGGCACTGGCCACGGCGTTCACCACGTTGAGCGCACCGGCGCCATACGTCACGGCCATCACGCCCAGGCCGCAGTGCATGCGCGCGGCGGCATCGGCGGCAAAGCCGAGGGCGGGCTCGTGGCTCAGAGTGTGCAGCGGCAGGATGCGGCTTTCTTCGATCTGCTTGAACAGCGGCAGGATGAAGTCGCCGGGAATGCCAAATATTTCCTGCGCGCCGTGGTTCTTGAGGGCGCGCAGCAGCGCAAGGCCGAGGGTCATGGGGTGTCTCCGGGGGGGTCTGCAAAGCCCGGATGATCGTGGCGGCGAGGGGGTAGTGGCACTGATCTGAATCAAACGCAGAACGCAAAACATTGGCCAGATTGCACAATTATTTATGTCTTTAAAGCAAATTGAGCGCAGTTTGTTTGCGTAATTTATTCATTTTGCGCACCAATGATGTTTTGAAGCCTAATGTCCTCTAGGCGTGAAGGGCGACAGATCCGGCCACTGCGCGCCCGAGAAATCCGGGGGCAGGTGGTGCGGGGCGTGCGTTGCGCCGGTCATGGTCGCAACGCCAAGGAAGCGCGTGCGAGTGCCTTGGAGGTGTGCCGGGCGTTTGAGCAGAAAGAAGCTGCTACGTGGGGCTGATCGACGGTCGAAATCGACCTTGAAGTGACGCTTGCGCTGCGCATCCAATGTCGGTTGGGCAGCGGTTGCTGTCATCCGCTCTTCATGGCCGTACGCGTACTATCGGCCAGGAACAGACGCTCCTAAGCTGAACAATGATGCAGACATGACTGCCTTCGGAGAGGTCTGCATCTGCATCACACCTTGACACCCAGGTCGAAGGCCAAGAGGGCAATGGTTATCTGCCGGTCTTTGTCCTGGGGCAATGAAAACGTATAGCTATCACTTGTCTCATCCAGCCTCACGGGGCCGCTGACGTAGTTCGGGTGCGTCTTCACTAGTTCGCGCATCTTGGCGACCACGCCCGAAAAACCCGTGTTCCGGTTGAACATGACGATGGCGGTCTTAGTGTCCCTCCACGATAGGTAGCTGAGAAGCTGGTCGATGGTCGCAAGGAACCGCTTCTCGCCGCCCCAGATTTTGAATTCAGCTACGAAGATGTTCCCCGTCTCGTGGCGGATCAAAATGTCAGTCTTCCCTGTTACGTTGAAGGCTTCGCCAGTCGCGTTGCCGAAGTGTGCGTTGAGCGGGACAAGAAACATGTCGCGCAATGTCTCCTCATCAAGGCTACGTGTCCTGGACGAGCTTTGTTCGATACTGCGACCTGCGCCGCGGATCAAGCCAAGAATATTTTGATAGACGTCGTTGTCTAGGGTCGGCTCAGGCGGCATCGCGGGCCGCATAGGGGGAAGCTGAGGCTGAATCTTTTGCTTCACGGTCGGCGGGACGAAGGTCCGCGCATCGCCGACCTTTTCCTTGATCTTTATCCCTAGCCCTGCGAGGGCCGCCGCTGAGCTCTTCTGCTGCAAAAGCCTCGCGCTGCGCGCTTCGATTCGTTGCCGAACCTCGCGTCCCAGTTGATCGGGATAGCTCGCCCACATTGATCGGTGCCAGCCGAGGTACTTATCAATTGAATCCAGCAATGAATTGACCTGCTGCTGCACCGCCTCTGGGGCCAAGGTGCGTCCTGCGACAGTGAACTTCAGCTTGTTGCCTAATATCACAGCTATGGGCGGGTTCGTGTCATATGAGTTGGGCTGCATCTGAAAGACGTTTGCCTCACCAGTGAACGGAACCTCGAAGTCGTATGCTTCGCCCGGAACCATGACCGTGCGCTTGTCCCATTGATCGTAGGCAGCGTATTGGCGCTCGTGGTGGCTCCCCTCCATCCCCTCTCGATCAAGTGCGGGCACAGCTACCGCGTACTTATCAAGAAAGTACGCGACGAGGGCTTCAATATCCGTATTGAGAAGTCGCTGTTCGGGCAAACCGTCAGCCTCCGCGCACGCTGCGCTGATCTGCGCCCTCATCACACCAGCGCCGTCCTGAGTGGAGAAAAGATAGTCCCGCTCGCGCCTTGTCCCGTACATCGTCGCTCCTTAAGGTGTTCGTGGAGAGTCTACCCAGCCGCTCCACCTGCCCGGCGGCTCGCTTCCAAGTGGCCGCGCCTGGCGGGCCGGCGGCGCGCCGTGTCGAAGCCGCCGAGTGCACGGGCGATGATGCCTATTTTGTTTTGATAAAAACAAACTTTGTTTGATTGATGCATTTTTGTTAAACTCCCACACCAGGTCAAGTCAACACAAGGAGCCCACCATGGCTGCAGTAGCTGAACGTGAAGTGACCGCGTCACAAGACCGTGGCGCTTTGGCCAAGATGGTCATGGCCTTGCTGGACCACTGGAAGTTGAGCACCGAGGATCAGGCGGCACTGCTGGGTATTGCCGCCAGCAACCGGGCCGCCTTGTCCAACTACCGCAACGGAAAACCCATTGGCACGGGCCGTGACCAGTACGAGCGTGTAGGCCACTTGCTGGGCATCCATAAAAACCTGCGCTTGCTGTTTCCTCAAAACCGTGACCTGGCCTACCGTTGGATGACCACCCGCAACAAGGCCTTCGACAACCGGACGCCTGTCGAGGTGGTGAAGGAATGGGGGTTTGCGGGCTTGCTGATGGTGCGTGGCTACCTCGACCGCGCACGTGGCGTTTGAACCTCGGTTGAACGGTCGGCTGAATGAATTCGCTGTTTGCCCACACCAAGCTGGCGGACATTCACCAGGATGTGGTTCGCAACATTGTGTCCCTGCGGGAGTCGCAGGATCTCTTCGATGACCTGACGGACGACCCCGCCGCGTGGCTGCTGGCGCAGAAGGTGGAAGACGAGGTCAAGCCACCACTGTATGCATCGCGCACGCCGCTGATTGACCGGCCCTTCGAAGATGCGCAATGGTTCAATGCCATTGCTTGGCCGTTCAAACACTGGCAGACCAGCCGGTTTTCTGATGGCTCCTTTGGTGTCTGGTACGGGTCGGAGTCGGTGGAGACCACGGTCTATGAGTCGGCCTACCACTGGTATCGGGGCTTGCTCAGTGATGCAGGCTTTGAGCAGATGGCGGTCATCGCGGAACGAAAGGTGTACTGGGTGGCTTGCAACGCGGCTCTGCTCGACTTTCGCCAAGCGGCCGAAACACAACCCGACCTCTTGCACCCCTCGGACTACACGTTTTGCCAGGCTGTGGGGGCGCGGATTCATCGCGAGGGGCATCCCGGCCTGCTGACGCCGTCGGTTCGCCGCCCTGCCGGAGAAAACCTGGCTATCTTCAACCCTGCAGTGCTTTCCAACCCCCGGCACAACTGCCAGTTGACCTACAGGCTGGAGGGCGGGCAGATCGTGGTGGAAAAGCAGCCCGGTGCAGCGTGGATTGCGTTGAGTGCAGCGGACCTTTGACGTTCTGCCCACTTTTGAGCACCCGACCCAGGGCATTGGTGACGGTTGCTACATATTAGATAGCTACTAACGCTTACCAAATAAGCGCTAGCCTCACTTTCTACCAATATTTTCCCGCTCCAGCGTGCCCAGCACCGCATGCAGCGCCTGCACCAGGCTCGCGCGCAGTGCCTGCGCGTCCACGCCCGGCCCGTGGGCCAGCAGCGACTGCGAGATCCAGCCGTAGCTGATGGCGTGCAGCATACGCGCTGCGCCGGCCGCGTCCTGGGGCGGATCGGCGGCGCCCAGCAGCGCGCTGTGCCACATTTGCACCCAGTTGCCGTAGTGGCTGCGAAAGGCATCGATGCTGGAGATTTGCCGCTCCAGCAAAAACAGCGCGGCCCATTCGGGCGCGGCCTGGAACACGGTGCCCAGCTGCACCGCCAGCACCGCATCGACGACGTCGGCCAGAGATCGGCCTGCGGCCGCAGCGGCCGCCTCGCGGACGGCGGCTTCCAGTGCCTGCACGCGCTGATGAATCCAGAACGCGGCCAGCGCGTGCTTGTTGCCAAAGTAGTCGTAGAAGGTGCCCACGCCCACGCCGGCCACGCCCACAAGCTCGCGAATGGTGGTGCGGGCGTAGCCGCGCTCGATCAAAACCCGAACAAAGGCGTCCTGCAGCGCCTGCGCACTGGCCTGGGCGCGGCTTTGGCGCGGGCGGCGGCGCACGGCGGGCGGGGGCGGCGCGCCCTCGGCCGCACGGGCGAGCGCGCCGCGGGCAAGCCGAACACCTGGTGGGGGCTTATTGCCTAGACTCATTGCAGACCCATTCTGACCTGAGGAGCCCCCCATGGCGCAAACCCACGAAGTATTCAACCAGTTTGGCGAGCTGGCCGACTACGACCTGCTGGCTACCGACCCCGCCTTGCGCGAAGCGCTGGGGCGCGCTGACGCCGGCTGGGCTGCGCCCATGCTGGGCGACTATGCCGCACGCATGGGCGACGCCACGACCTACGCCCACGCCGCAGACGCCAACCGCCACACGCCCGAGCTGCAGGCCTTTGACAGCCGGGGCCGGCGCCTGGACGCGGTGCAGTTCCACCCCGGCTGGCACGCGCTGATGGCGATGTACCGCCAGGCCGGGCTGATCTCGCTGCCGTTTGACTCGGACCAGCCCGGCCGCTGGAGCGCCTGGGCCGCCGGTTTCTACCTGCATGGCCAGGTGGAGCAAGGCACGCTGTGCCCCGCCACCATGACCACGGCGGCCATCCCGCTGTTGCAGCGCGAGCCCGCGCTGTGGGCCCAGCTGCAGGGCAAGCTGCTCAGCCAGGACTACGACGAGCGCGATCTGCCGGTGACGCAGAAGCGCTCGATGTGGGTCGGCATGGGCATGACCGAGAAGCAAGGCGGATCGGATGTGCGCGCCAACACCACGCGGGCCGTGCCGGTGGGCGCGGGCGGGCGCGGAGGTGAGTACCTGCTTACTGGCCACAAATGGTTCTTTTCGGCGCCCATGTGCGACGCCCACCTGGTGGTGGCGCAGACGCCCGGCGCGGGCCCGGCCTGCTTTTACGTACCGCGCTGGCGGCCCGACGGCAGCAAGAACGCGCTGCACATTCAGCGGCTCAAGGACAAGCTGGGCAACCGCAGCAATTCCAGCAGCGAAGTGGAGTTCGACGGCGCCTGGGGCATTCTGATGGGAGAGGAAGGGCGCGGCATTCCCACCATCATCGAGATGGCGACGCTGACCCGCCTGAACTGCGTCATCGGCAGCGCCGCCATCATCCGCCAGGCGCTGGTGCAGGCCATTGCCTACACCCGCCAGCGGGAGGCCTTTGGCCGGGTGCTGATTGAGCAGCCCCTGATGCAGACCGTGCTGGCCGACATGGCGCTGGAGAGCGAAGCCGCCCTGGCCATCGCCATGCGCCTGGCCCTGGCCTACGAGCGCGAGGCCTCGGGCCAGAGCACGCCGGTGGAGCGTGCGTACAAACGCATCCTGACCCCTGCCGCCAAGTTCTGGGTCTGCAAGCGCGCGGTGGAACTGACCGGCGAGGCGATGGAGGTGTTTGGCGGCAACGGCTACGTGGAAGAAGGCGTGATGGCGCGCCTGTTTCGCGAGGCGCCGGTGAACTCGATCTGGGAAGGCTCGGGCAACGTGATGTGCCTGGACGTGCTGCGCGCCCTCGCGCGCGAGCCCGAGGCCGCTGCAGCCCTGCTGGCCGACCTGGCCCCCGCCGCCCAAGGCGAGCCGCGCCTGGCGACTGCGTTGCTCACTCTGGGGCGTGACCTGGCCACACCCGGCGCGCTCAATGAGGCCGGCGCCCGCGCCGTGGCCCAGCGCCTGGTGCTGCTGGTGCAGGCCTGTCTGCTGCACCAGCAGGCGCCGGCCTTTGTCGCCGACGCCTTCTTTGCCACCCGCTTTGCCGAACCGCACTGGGGCCGCGTGGTGGGCGCCATGGACACGCGTGGCATGGACGTGGCGGCGCTGCTGGAGCGGGCGTTTCTAACCCCCCAGTAGTTCCTTCTTCACGCTTTCCTGCGCGGGACTGTCGCCCAGCCAGATGCGCAGAACGGCGTTGTAAAAGTCGATGCCGGGCAGGGTTTCACCAATTTTCTTGCCGTTGAGCGTGCTGACGGTGCCGGTTCCGGGGATCCAGTCGAGGGTGATGATGTCGCCTTTGACGACTTTGTCCAGGCTGGCAAACATCTCTCCAAACTTCACCGTCTGGTTGACGACTTTGGCCTTTTCTTCCTTGGTGGAGTTCTTGTTCATCGAGGTGATGAACAGCTGGCCGAACTCCTCGCTGTTGATTTCGCGCTGAATGGTGAGCGAGACGCGCCGGGGGCCCGCCTCGGCCTGCACCTCGGCCGGGGTGGATTTTTTCTCGGGCAGGTACAAGCCGATGGCGTAGAACTTGATAAACACAATGGCCCGCATGCCAGCGCCGTTGAGCTTGAGCTCCTTGCCGCCCACGGTGGCGGTGTCGTCTACCTTGACGCCCGAAACATCCCGGGCCTGCGCCGGCAAGGCAAAGGCCAGTGCCAGCAATGCCAGAGGGGCCCACTTTTTGAATTGATCACCAATACGCATTGACTGTCTCCTGAGGGGTTTCTAAGTGGGGATGTGGGTGGGGTGCAGATACTATGCCCGCGCCTGCTGGTGTCCGATGGAAAGTGCACCGGGCGAAGACGGCAAAGCGGGCGAAGCCGTGCCGTCCCCCAGCTTGAAGACGCTGATCGCTTGCGACAGGTGGTCGGCCTCGTTGTGCATGGCCTGCGCGGCGCTGGCGGCTTCTTCCACCATGGCCGCGTTTTGCTGAGTCACTTCGTCCATGCGCTCGATGGACTGGTTGACGCGCGTGATCCCGAGCCCTTGCTCGCGGTTGGCCAGCGTGATCTCCGCCATGATGGTGGTGACGCGTTTGACGCTGTCCACCACCTCGGTCATGGTGCTGCCGGCCTGGTTGACCAGGCGGCTGCCGGCTTCGACACTGGCGACGGACTCGTCGATCAGGGTCTTGATCTCTTTGGCTGCCGTGGCGGAGCGCTGTGCCAGGCTGCGCACCTCGGAGGCCACCACCGCAAAGCCCCGGCCCTGCTCGCCCGCGCGTGCCGCTTCCACGGCGGCGTTGAGAGCGAGGATATTGGTCTGAAAGGCGATGCCGTCTATCACGCCGATGATGTCGGCAATTTTCTTGGACGACGCGTGGATGGAGCCCATGGTTTCGACCACCTGAGAAACCACCGCGCCGCCCCGGATGGCAACGCTGGACGCCGAAGCCGCCAGTGCGTTGGCTTCTTGCGTGCTGTCGGCGTTTTGCTGGGCGATGGTGGTCAGGTCGTGCATGGACGCGTTGGTGTCCTGCAGCGCCTGGCCCTGCTCCAGGGTGCGGTCATTGAGCTGGTGGTTGCCGCTGGCAATTTCCTGCGCGGTGGACGCAATCACATGGGTGCTGGAACGCACGTCGCCCACCAATTGGCGCAGGCTGTCGTTCATGTCCTTGAGCCCGCTCATCATCTGTCCCACTTCATCCTGGCTGCGCGGCACGATGCGGCTGGTCAGGTCGCCTGCGGCCACCCGCTGAATCACCCGCATGGCGGCGCGCAGAGGCCGCACGATGCTGCGCGTGACCAGAAAACCCACCACCGCGCAGGCCACAGCGGCGGCCACCGCCAGCGCAAGAATCAGCAGCTTGGTCTGCCTGGCAATTTGCGAAGAGTTGTCCCCGGCACTTTCCATCTGCCCGTTCTGGTGGGCAACGAAGGCGTCGAGCGCATCAAAGTACTTCTTTTGCAGCGGACGCATGGAAAACAGGTACTTGAGCTGGGCTTCGTCTTTCAGGTCTTTGCTGACCAATGACACAAAGGACTGTTGCAAGGGAAGAAACCGGTTGCGAATTTCGGTGATCGCCGTGAGCAGCTCGCGCCCTTTTTCGTCGGTAATGATTTTGTCGAGCGTGGCGATGGATTCGCTGTTGGCGATGCTGAATTTTTCAATCGCGTCGAGTTCCGCCTTGATCTGACCCGGGTCGGACATGATCATGATGCCCAGCATGCTGCGCGAGATTTCATTGATTTGGGCCTTGATGTTGTTGGCAACGGCCGTCTTGGGATACCGGTCCTTGATGATCAGGTCGAACTCACCATTGAGGTCGCCGATGCGTACATAGGCCAGACCCGCCAGCAACGCCATCAATGTGATCACGAGCGCAAAGCTCAGTGTCAGGCGCTTTCCGAGGCTCATTCCCGAGATGGTCATCTTGTATTCCTCTACGTCTATCTTCCAGCTACCCAAACTTTCGCTGAGCATCCTACTTCAGGACGCAGAACAATTTGAAACAAAAAGGGCATTGGCGGCCATTCCAGGGAGGCGTGGGCAAGAACTTCCGGACGAATCACACTGAACCATACGAAACACATATAATTCATATACGTTTCATATAGAGATCATTGATGGGCATCGTAAAAATTTCGGACCTCATGCACGAGAACCTGCGAGTTGCGGGGAGCGCTCTCAGCAGGTCAATCAATGCGCAGGCGGAGCACTGGATGCGGGTCGGCATGCTGACCGAAATGCACCCCGAGTTGAACCACCGGGAAATCAGCCAACTGTTGATGCAGGCGGAACTCGCAGGGGGGTTGGACATCGCTGGTGTCATCACAGGGCAATTTGGCAAACCCGTCGCCTTGACTGGAAAGCACTGATGGCGCACGAGGTGCCCATTCATTGCGCTGATGACATCGCGATGGCACGGCGCGCTGCCAGGCTTGCCGCAGAGGTGCTCTGCATGATCGAGCCCTACGTCGAGCCGGGCGTGAGCACGGACACGCTCGACCGAATGTGCCACGACCACATCGTGAATGTGCAGGGCGCCATTCCAGCCAACGTCGGGTATCTGGGGTATCCAAAGACCATCCTCACTTCCGTCAATCAGGTGGTTTGCCATGGCATCCCCTCTCCGGACAAGATTCTGAAGAAGGGTGACATCGTCAACATCGATGTGGCCGTGATCAAGGATGGCTGGTTCGGCGATACCAGTCGCATGTTTTTTGTCGGCGCTCCCAGCGTTTTGGCTCGGCGTCTGGTGGAGACGGCCTACGAAGCCATGCTGGCTGGTATCCAACAAGTCAAACCTGGCGCCACGCTGGGCGATATCGGCCATGCCATCGAGTCGGTTGCTCACCGCGAGCATTTCAGTGTGGTGCGCGAATTCTGCGGGCACGGCATTGGTCAGGTCTATCACGGCGAACCGAACGTGTTGCACTACGGGCGGCGCGGGGACGGGCTGAAGCTCGAACCAGGGATGGTTTTCACCATAGAGCCCATGCTCAACGCTGGCAAACGCGAAACCAGCCAACTGTCCGACGGGTGGACCATCGTGACAAGGGACAGGTCTCTGTCCGCCCAATGGGAGCACATGGTGGCGGTAACGCCTTCGGGGTATGAGGTGCTTACGGCCTGGCCAGGAGGCACAGGCGCATACGCGCCGGTTTGATGTTTGGCTTGGGCGGGGCTTTGCTCCGAGGCAATTCGCCCATGCCAGCCAACCCCAACCAATTGCCATGGCGCGAGAGCCTGCCCTCGGCATTCATCCCTTTGCTGCCAGAGCGAAGCGCTCAGCCCGCAACCGCCCCGGCCAGCCTGGCCCACCACAGGCGCAGGCGCATTCCTGTTTCGGACGTGTAGCCCACCGTGGGCGCGCGCAATTGGCCTGCGGCGTCCACCACCACAAAAGCCGGTACCGCCCCGAAACCGTGCGCCGAAGTGATCTCGCTGCGCGGGTCGACGGCGGCGGACCAGGGCAACGCGCGCCGGCGCAGCACCTGCGCCACTTTTGCCGCGTCGCCCGACTGCATTGCAACCGTCATCACAGGCCAATCCTGTGAAACCCTGGTGACGCTGCCTTCTTCGGTTCTGCAGATAGGGCACCAATCGGCCCAGAAGTGCAACGCCACCGGCTCACCGGGATGGGCGGCCCGCCACTCGTGCAGGGTCGTGCTGGTAACACGGCCATCCGCCTGCACCACCGTGACAGGAAAGTCCGGCGCCGCTCCGCCAGGCACCTTGCGGGTTTGCCAGGCCTGCACTGCGACGAAGACGGCCAGCACCATGGCCAAGGTGCCCAGATGGCGCTTCCATCCCTGGCGGATCTTTAAACTCCAGCTCATGGGCGCGTGGGGTGGTCAGACGGTCCGGAAAGATCCAGCACATCCCGCTTTGCAAAGACTTCAAATCTGCAGGCTTGCGTCATACAGCCGCTTCCCGCCGCCTCCCAATCAGCGGATAGGCCGGGTCGGTGAAGCCAGGCGTCGAAGGGTGGCCGGGCGCCACCAGCGAGTCGACGAGTGCCTCATCCTCGGCATCGATCACATAGTCCAGCGCGGGGAAATAATCTGTCCATTGCGCAAAGGTGCGCGGCCCGGCAATCACTGCGCTCACGCTGCGGTTGGCGAGCACCCAGGCGGTCGCAAATTGCGCCAGCGACACGCCTTTGGCAGATGCATGCGCCTTGAGTTGCTGTGCAATGGCCAACGATTCTTCGCGAAACTCGGTTTCCCGCATGCGCCGGTCGCCCCGACCCGCGCGCGTGCCCTGTTCAGGGGCGACTCCGGGTGCGTATTTGCCCGTCAACACGCCGCGGGCAATCGGGCTGTAGGGCACTACGCCGATCCCATAATGCTCGCATGCAGCCAGAATTTCGACCTCGGGCATGCGGTTGAGCAAGTTGTAGTACGGCTGGCAGACCACGGGGCCGGGCATGCCGATGCGAGCGGCCAGATGCACCATTTCGGCAATGCGCCACGCGCGGAAATTGGAAACGCCCCAATAGCGCACCTTGCCGCTGCGGATCATGTCGTCCAGTGCCCGCAGGGGCTCTTCGAGATTCATTCCCGCAAAGTCGCGGTGCAGGTAGTAGATGTCGACATGGTCGGTTTGCAATCGCCGCAGGCTGCTTTCGAGTTCCCGCAGCATCCAGGCCCTTGAATAGTGGCTCTCGTTCACCCGCTCGGACATCTTGTTGCCGAGCTTGGTGGCAAGAACCCAGTCGTGCCGATGGGCTTTGATGAGCGGCCCGAGCATGGCTTCCGACGCGCCCGAGGTGTACACATCGGCGGTATCGAGGAAGTTGACGCCGTGCTCGTGCGCATGCGCGACGATTCGCTGCGCCTCCCCCTGTTCGGTCTGGTCACCGAACATCATGGTGCCCAGGCACAGGGCGGAGACCTTGAGATTGCTGCTGCCAAGATTTCTGTACTGCATGGCCGCACTGTATGCGGATTGGTGCTTCACCCGGACCCATAGGGGATTGCCACCGCTGCAAAGTATCGGTCTGCACCCACATCAAGCCAGGAGAGCCAGGCAGATCACAGGCTTCAGAGACTCCTTGATAGGGAGAATCCGAGCCATCGGGACCAGCCCGATGGGGTGCGTCGGGAGTCGACAGCTACCGCAGGGGAAAAAGCCTGCCACCCGTTCGACCGCCTGCTCCTGGCCAAGCACTGAACTTCACCCCCGCCGCACCACAAACCCCGCAATCCGCGCCCCCAGCCGCTCCACCTGTCCGGCCGTCAAGGCACAGGGGGCCGCGCCCGGCGTGCGGCATTCCTGCAGCGCCCAGTGCGCCACGCCCGCATCGGCCAGCGTGTTGGCCAGGGCAAACAAATCCTCCACACTGAACAGGCCCGCGTGCCAGGTGGTGCGGCACTCGCAGGCCACGCCGCTGGCGAGCAGGCGGCGCAAGGAGTCGAACGCTTTGGCGCCACTGCCCGGGGTGCGCGTGATGGCGTCGTAAGCGTGCAGCGGGCCTTTGATGTCCAGGCCCACCCAGTCGAGCAGCGGCAGCAGCGCCTGCAGGCGCTCGGGGTACATGCCGCCGGTGTGCAGCGCGGTTTGAAAGCCCAGGGCGCGCACCTCGGCCAGCGCGTCGGGCAGGACCCCTTGCAGGGTGGGCTCGCCGCCCGAGAAGACGACGCCGTCGAGCAGGCCCTGGCGGCTTTTGAGAAACGCCAGCACCTCGGGCCACGGCACGGCGGCGGGGGTGGTAGCGTCCAGCAGTTCGGGGTTGTGGCAGTAGCCGCAGCGCCAGGGGCAGCCCTGGCCATAGAGCACGGCCGCCAGGCGGCCGGGGAAGTCGATGCTGGTGAGCGGCGTGATGCCGCCCACGCGCAGGTGAGAGGCTGGCGTAGAGCTTGCATTCATGGTGGGAGTGGCATCCATGGGCCAATGCGCTGAGCTCGCCCGACCCGTAACAAAAGGGAAAAGGGCGCGACCCAAGCGCGGGGCACCGCGCAAGGGCCGCCAGCATTCCCAGGTACAGGCGCTGGTGCCGTCCCCCTTCCCGGCGATAGCCGAGAGAAGGGGCTGAGGACCGCGGCTCCAAGCCTGCCTGCGCAGGCTTGGACGGCTCCGAAGAGCTGCCGCCTCTGGCGGTTGTACGGAGCGGCGCAGCCGCTCAGGGGGTTGTACTTAGTGCTCCTCGAAGAATTGGCGCTCGTGGTGCTCGCCCTGCTTGCCGATGTTGAAGCTGGAGACCGGGCGGTGGTAGCCCATCACGCGGGTCCAGACTTCGCAGGGCTGGCGCTCGGCGTCGGTCAGTTGCACGTCGGACAGGGCTTGGTGCTCGGTGGTGGAAAAATGGCTCATGGATGTTCTCCTTCGGGGTGGAAAGTGGGCATGCCGCAGCGTGTGCTGCGCCGCCCGGGGGCAACGGCGGGGTATGGCCCCGCCGTTGATTACTACGAAGTTGATAGCTGCTAGCGCTTGATGGATAAGCGCTAGAGGTCAATTTGACTTAACTTTTGCGTTGGTGCATGTCACGCCGCGAGTGCGGCCCGCTTGGCCTGCAGGCGCTCTTCGTCGCAGGTGGGGCAGAACTTGTGCTCGCCCGCCAGGTAGCCGTGCGTGGGGCAGATGGAAAACGTGGGCGTGATGGTGATGTAGGGCAGGCGAAAGCGCGTGAGCGAGCGTTTCACGAGGTCGCGGCAGGCGGCGCCGCTCGACAGCCGCTCGCCCATGTACAGGTGCAGCACGGTGCCGCCGGTGTATTTGGACTGCAGCACCTCCTGGCGCGCCAACGCGTCAAACGGGTCGTCGGTGAATCCCACCGGCAACTGCGACGAGTTGGTGTAGTACGGCTTGTCCGTCGTGCCCGCCTGCACGATGGCGGGCCAGCGCTTTTTGTCTTCCTTGGCAAAACGGTAGGTGGTGCCTTCGGCGGGCGTGGCCTCCAGGTTGTAGAGGTGGCCGGTTTCTTCCTGGAACTGCGTCATGCGCTCGCGCACATAGTCGAGCAGACGCACGGCCAGCTGGTGGCCGCGCTCGCTGGTGATGTCGTGCGCATCGCCCGTAAAGTTGCGCACCATTTCGTTGATACCGTTCACGCCCAACGTGCTGAAGTGGTTGCGCAGCGTGCCCAGGTAGCGCTTGGTGTAGGGGAACAGGCCCTGGTCCATGAGCCGCTGGATCAGCTTGCGCTTGGTCTCCAGGCTCTGCTTGCCCAATTCGAGCAAGCGGTCGAGCGCGGCCAGCAGTGCCGTCTCGTCGCCTGCGTACAGGTAGCCGAGGCGCGCGCAGTTGATGGTCACCACGCCCAGGCTGCCGGTCTGCTCGGCGCTGCCAAACAGGCCGTTGCCGCGCTTCAAGAGTTCGCGCAAATCGAGCTGCAGGCGGCAGCACATGGAGCGCACCATGTTGGGCTCCAGCTCGGAGTTGATGAAGTTCTGGAAGTACGGCAGGCCGTACTTGGCCGTCATCTCGAACAGCAATTGCGCGTTCTCGCTCTCCCAGGGGAAATCCTTGGTGATGTTGTAGGTGGGGATGGGAAAGGTGAACACGCGGCCCTTGGCGTCGCCCGTGGTCATCACGTCGATGTAGGCGCGGTTGATGAGATCCATCTCGGCCTGCAGCTCGCCGTAGCTGAACGGCATCTCCTTGCCCGCAATCACCGGCACCTGCTCGCGCAGGTCGTCGGGGCAAATCCAGTCGAAGGTGAGGTTGGTGAACGGTGTCTGCGTGCCCCAGCGCGACGGCACGTTGAGGTTGTAGACCAGCTCCTGAATGCACTGGCGCACGCTGGCGTAGTCCATGGCATCGACCCGCACATAGGGCGCCATGTAAGTGTCGAACGACGAAAACGCCTGCGCGCCCGCCCATTCGTTCTGCAGCGTGCCCAGAAAGTTGACGATCTGCCCCACGGCGGAACTCATGTGTTTGGGTGGCCCGGCCTCGACCTTGCCGGGCACGCCGTTCAGGCCTTCGTTGAGCAACGTGCGCAGCGACCAGCCTGCGCAGTAGCCGCTGAGCATGTCGAGGTCGTGGATGTGGATGTCGCCGCTGCGGTGCGCCTCGCCGATCTCGGGCGTGTAGACGTGCGAGAGCCAGTAGTTGGCAATGACCTTGCCCGACACATTGAGGATCAGGCCGCCGAGCGAATAGCCCTGGTTGGCATTGGCGTTGACGCGCCAGTCGGCGCGGGTGAGGTATTCGTTGATGGACGACTCCACGTTCACCAGCGTCTGGTGGTCGGCGCGCAAGGTGGCGTGGCGGTCGCGGTAGGCGATGTAGGCACGGGCCGTGGCCAGGTGGTTGGCGGCGATCAGCGTGTGCTCGACCACGTCCTGGATCTGCTCGATGCCGGGCGCCTCGCTGCGGAAGCGGTGGATCAGCACCTTGCCCACCTGCGCGGCCAGCAGGGCGACTTCGTCGGCCGCAAATTCGCCGGTGGCGGCGCCTGCGCGCTCGATGGCGAAGCGGATCTTGCGGGCGTCAAAAGGGGCGCGCTCTGCGCTGCGCTTGATGACCTCGCGGGGCAAGGTGGTGACCTGGGTATCCATGGGCTTCTCCATCGTTGGAAGGCAATAAATAACTACATATAGTGTTCACAATAAATTGAAAACACCATAGGTAGTTTGATGGAGAACAAGCAAGCCCGCCGCGGCAAGGCGCCGGGGCGGGCCAGGAACGGGCCGGGACGCCTTGCTGGGCGCGGCTTACAGCGCCTCGATGCGCGGGTAGAAGTCGTGGTTCTCGCGCTGCATGCGTTCGTGCACCATGCGCAACACCTGGTTGGCATCGTCTCGGAAGCCCTGCTCGTCGCGGCGCACGCTCTCGGGCAGGTTCCAGCGCCGCGCGAAGGTCTCGTAGGCGCGGGCAATGGCGCCCATCTCTTGCTGGTATTGCAGGCCCAGGCGGGCCAGCTCCGGGTTGCCGCCGCGCTGCAGCGCGGGGTAAAGCGCGCGGTCTTCCACGGCCAGGTGCAGCTTGATGGTCGAACTCATGGCGACGATGAGCCGGGCAATCTCGGCGGCGTTGCGCGCCACGCCAGCATGGGCCAGGCTGCGCAGGCTGGCGATGCTGCTCAGGATGCTGACGTGCTGGTGCTTGAATTTGTCGATGTTCATGGTGAAAGCTCCCAAGGATGAAGAAAACAGGGCCACGTGGGCATCTGGTGTCCTGAGTTGGAAGTTCGTTTCAGAAAGCTGCCGAGAATCGCCGCCATGCAGCGTTGCAAATCCTCGCGATAGCACCGGCTATCGCTGTGGTTTGCGCCTTGCCTGACGACGATTTCGACAGCTTTCACTTTTTCAACCTAGTTCCAACTCACGACACTAGCCGGCGTGACTCACTACCCGTTGCACACTTCGGGCCAGACCAGAGCGCCATGCAAATCAAGGGTTTACACTGATAATGGTTATTTTTACCCTTAGATTTAATGGTCATTGATACCATCAAAGGGTCATGAATACCTTTTTTGAAGCGCCCTGGCTGGCCGACCTGGCTACCGACTTGCCACCCAACGTGCGCCTGCAGCGCCTGATTGGCGGCCTGCGTGCGCACTTTTGCTGCGGCGCCGTGGCCCTGCTGCGCCTGGAAGAAGAGCACCTGCGCCCGGTGGTGGTCGATGGCCTGGTGAGCGAATCCCTGGGCCGGCGGTTTGCCGTGCACCAGCACCCGCGCCTGGCGGCCATCCTGGCGCGCGGCGAGGTCACCTGCTTCGACCACGACAGTGCCCTGCCCGACCCGTACGACGGCCTGCTCGACGCCCTGGTGGGCGAACCCCTGCCGGTGCACGACTGCATGGGCGTGGCGCTGCGCGTCGATGGCCGAGCCTGGGGCGTGCTGACGCTCGACGCCCTGCAGACGGGCACGTTTGATGACCGTGCGCGCGCCGACCTGACGCAATGCGCCGTGCATGTGGAGGCCGCCATCCGAGTGACGCGCCTGGAGCGGGAGAACCAGGCCCTGAGCCGCGCTGGCAGCCCCTATGCAGGCGACGCCAGCGACGAGCCCGTATTGCGCGCTGCGCTGGACGAGGGCGAAATCCTGGGCCAGAGCGAAGTGTTGACGCGCCTGCTGCACGAGATGAAGCTGGTCGCCACCTCTGACCTGCCGGTCCTGCTGCTGGGGGAGACCGGCGTGGGCAAGGAGCTGTTTGCGCGCCTGCTGCACCGCCATTCGGCGCGCCGGGGCAAGCCGCTGGTGCATGTGAACTGCGCGGCGCTGCCCGAGTCTCTGGCCGAGAGCGAGCTGTTCGGCCACCGCCGGGGCGCCTTCTCGGGCGCGGTGACCGACCGGCCCGGGCGCTTCGAGGCGGCCGAGGGCGGCACGCTGTTCCTCGACGAGGTGGGTGAATTACCCCTGCCCGTTCAGGCCAAGCTGCTGCGCACGCTGCAGAACGGTGAAATCCAGCGCCTGGGCGCCGACGAGCCCCGGCGCGTCAACGTGCGCGTGGTGGCGGCCACCAACCGCAACCTGCGCGACCTGGTGGCTGCCGGAAGTTTTCGCGCCGACCTGTACCACCGCCTCTCGGTCTACCCGGTGCCGATTCCACCGCTGCGCGAGCGCGAAGGCGACGTGCTGCTGCTGGCCGGGCGCTTTCTGGAGCAGAACCGCGCCCGCCTGGGGCTGCGCAGCCTGCGGCTGTCCGCTGCGGCCCAGGCGGCGCTGCGCAGCTACCACTGGCCGGGCAACATTCGCGAGCTCGAGCATGTGATCAGCCGCGCCGCCCTCAAGACCCTGAGTCGGGGCGCCAGCCGCCATGCCATCGTGACGCTGGAGCCCGATGTGCTCGACCTCGACGCCCTGCAAGGCGCGGGCACGCTGCCCACTGCTGCGGCGCCTTTGCCCCCCACCGCCTTGCCCGAAGCGGCCCCTGCGGCCCGCACGCTGCGCGAAGCCATCGACACCTGCCAGCGCCAGAGCATCCAGTCCGCCCTGGAGCAGCACCGGGGCCACTGGGCCAACGCGGCGCGCCAGCTGGGCCTGGACGCCAGCAACCTGCACAAGCTGGCGCGGCGCCTGGGGCTGAAGTGAAACTACGTTTTCGATAGCTGCAAGCGCTTTCTGCACAAGCGCTGGAGGCAGTTTTTGATCAAGGTCATTGGCCCCCGCCATCTGCCTGCCTACTGAGGAACTCCACAGTTGATGCGCTGCCCTGTGGGGGGTAGCCTTGCGCTGCGCACCCGGCGATGTCGTCCGGGCGACCCATATCAATAAAGAGACAAGCATGCAAGTCATCTCCGTGCGCAGCCTCGCAGCCCGGCTTTCCCTGGGCTTTGGCGTCATTCTGGTGTTGCTGCTCGGCATGGCGGTGCTGTCGCTGCTGCGCATGCAGACGTTGTCAGCCACACTGGAAGAAATCACCGTCCACAACGCGGCGCGCTCGCAGACACTCAATGTGATGGCGCGCAGTGTCTCGGGCTATGTGCAGGCGCTGGGCGACCTGGCCAGCACCGATCTCGAAGGCGGTCCGGCCGTGCTGGCCCGGGTGCGCACCACGCTGACGCAGTACGACGAGGCGCAGGCGCGGCTGGAAACCTTGCTTGTCGGCAACACGCAGGCGCTGACCTTGCTGGAGCCGGTCAAAACCACCGGCAGCGCTGCGCGCGAGCTTCTGGCTCTGGGTCAGAAGCTGACCGCCGGACGGGGCGACGCCGCCATGGCGTTCCAGATGCGCAACGAATACGGCAAGGACACTGCGGCCTGGAGCGCGCGCCAGCAAGCCTGGGGCCAGGCCGTGGACGCGCTGAGCGACTGGCAGGACAGCGCCAACGCCGCCAGCTCGGCGCTGGCCACGGCCGACGCCCGCACGGCGCGCGGGCTGATCATCGTCGGCGCGCTGCTGGCCTTTGCCTTTGGCAGCGCCCTGGCCTGGTGGCTGGTGCGCGACACCCGAGCTGCCGTGCGCGAAGCCGTGGAGGCCACCCGCCGCATGGCACAGCACGACCTCTCGCAGCCCATCGACACGCGCCGCCAGGACGAGATCGGCGGCCTGCTGGCTGCACTGGAAACCATGCGCCAGAACCTGCTGGAACTGGCCACCGGGGTGCGCCAGGCGTCGGACGACATCAACAACGCCAGCGGCGAAATCGCCCAGGGAAGCCAGGACCTGAGCGACCGCACCGAGGAGGCCGCCACCACGCTGGAAACCGCGCTGGCGTCCATTGCCCAGCTCACCACGTCGGTGCAGGAGACCACCGCGACCGCGCAGGAAACGCAAAAAATATCGACGCATACCAGCAGCGTGGCGGCGCGCAGCGGCAGCGAAATGGGGCAGGTCGTATCGACCATGCGCGAAATTGACGTGGCCTCGCACAAGATCTCCGACATCATTGCCATCATTGACGGCATTGCCTTTCAGACCAACATCCTGGCGCTCAATGCCGCCGTCGAAGCCGCCCGCGCGGGCGAGCAGGGCCGGGGCTTTGCGGTGGTGGCCAGCGAGGTGCGCGCCCTGGCCGGCCGCAGCGCCGCCGCCGCCAAAGACATCAGCAACCTCATCCACACTTCCCTGGCCAAGGTGGCATCGGGCACGCAGCAAGTGGGCCGCGCGGGCCAGACCACCGCCGAGGTAACCAGCTCGGTCGAGAACGTCTCGGGCCGGATTTCTGCCATCGCCCAGGAGGTCACCCAGCAGATGGGGCGCATCGGCGAAGTCAACCAGTTTGTCGGCCAGCTCGATCAGATGGCGCACCAGAACGCCGCCCTGGCCGAAGAATCGGCCGCCGCAGCCGCGTCGCTGCGCCAGCAGGCCAGCCAGTTGGGATTGCTGGTGAGCAAGTTTGAGCTGGGCCGGCCCCAGGCACGCGGCTCGGCCCCAACGCTCAGGGCACTGCTGCCACACGGCCGATAGTGCCTGCGCCGTAGCACCCGTGCGCTATTAAATGGATAGCTTGAAACGATTTACAGCCAAGCGCTAGAGGCCATTTTTTCTCGAATTCTGACCCTGGGATCGATTCGGTATGGCGGTGGCGCTCCGGCCAACGCCCCCATTCGGGCGCTGGGGCGTCGGCAGCGTGCACGCCACCGGCCGCTCCGCTCCTCCAGGCGGCTTCAGTCGGCGCCCGTCCACCCGAAGGATCAGACTCTCATAGCGCCCCGTGCACTTGTTGAGTGCAATCCGTGCGCCTTCCGCTCGATCAAAGAACGCCCTATCTTCCCTGGACGCCTCGATTCAGGGCGACAGGAAAGGCGGAACATTCAATGACAAGCACGAAGAAATCTCTCTCATCGCACCAGGATGCAGTTTCAGACCCTGCTTTCAAGGCAGTCATGGCCTGTCTCGCACTTGGCATGCTGCTTCCCTCACTTGGCACCAGCATTGCGAACGTCGCTTTGCCGACTTTTGCGGACGTCTTCTCCGCCACGTTTCAGCAAGTGCAGTGGGTCGTCCTTGCCTACCTGCTGGCAACGACGACGCTGATCGTGGGTGTTGGCCGCATGGGTGACATGTTGGGCCGCCGGCGGTTGTTCATGGTGGGCATTGCCGTATTCACCACCGCCTCGATCCTTGCCAGCTTCGCCCCGAGTCTTGCGTGGCTGGTAGCCGCACGAGCGCTTCAGGGCGCCGGAGCCGCCATCATGATGGCGCTGACCATGGCTCTCGTAAGCGCCATCGTCCCCAAAGCGCGAACGGGAAGCGCCATGGGCGTGCTTGGCACCATGTCGGCGGTCGGCACTGCGCTGGGGCCCTCCCTCGGCGGTGTCCTGATTGGACAGCTTGGTTGGCAATCCATCTTCCTTGTCAAGGTTCCGCTCGGCATGTTGGCTTTCTATCTTGCGCATCGCTATTTGCCTGCGGAACGCGACCTTGCCAAAAACGCAAGAGCGCCGTTCGACAAGCTCGGCATGCTGCTTTTGGCGCTGACGCTCGCGGCCTACTCGTTGGCAATGACCCTGGGTCGCGGCAGCTTCGGCCAGCTCAACCTGACACTTCTGTTTGCTGCGGCGCTCGGACTCGCGGCTTTCATCTGGAACGAACGCTTTGCCGCCTCGCCATTGATTCGTCTCGCGATGTTCCGGGACCCTGCGCTTGCCGCGAGCTTGGCCATGAGCGCCCTGGTCTCCACAGTGATGATGGCCACTCTCGTTGTAGGCCCCTTCTATCTCGGGCTCTCTCTTCACCTGAGCACGGCGATGGTGGGTGCTGCGATGTCCGCTGGCCCAATCGCTGCGGCCTTCACCGGAATACCGGCCGGGCGCATCGTCGACCGCTTCGGCGCACACCGCGCGACGACAGCCGGGCTTGTCGGGATGGTGTTCGGCTGCATCGCCTTGTCAGTGCTTCCAGCCTCCTGGGGGGTGGCGGCCTACGTTGCGCCGATCGTCGCCATCACTGCCAGCTACGCGCTGTTTCAGGCGGCCAACAACACGGCGGTCATGACGGACGTCTCCGCCGAAACCCGAGGAGTCATTTCCGGCATGCTGAATCTGTCACGCAACCTGGGACTCATCACCGGCGCATCGGTCATGGGGGCCGTCTTTGCCATGGCGGCGGGCACGGCAAGTTTTGCCACGGCGGATGCATCGGTCATTGCGGCGAGCATGCGAACCAGCTTTGCCGTAGCTGCGGTGTTGGTGGTCACAGCCCTCATAGCGGCTGTTGGCAGCCAGGCATGGGTGCGGTCCCGCTACAGAACCGTCTCCTGAGAGCCCCTGCACGCAGGTCGAACCAGTCAGCGCGAACGGCGGCGCCACGCAAGCGAGCAGCCGCTGCGCTCACTCTTTCGGCACATCGCCCAGTTGCTGCGTGCAGACCTCAAGAAGACACCCGCGCAGCCAGCGATGCGCTGCATCGGCGTCCATCCGCGGGTGCCAAAGCATGGAGACCGTAATTTCCGGGACATTCACAGGAAGGGGAAAGCTGAACATGCCCGCGCGCAGCTTGCCTGTGTGGCGCTCGGGAACGGTCGCAACCAAGTCTGACGCGCGAGCAAAGGCCAAGGCGCTTGAGAACCCACCGACGAATGTGGCGATCTGGCGCTCCAGGCCCAGCAGCTTCAGTGCATCGTCAACAAGGCCTCGGCCCAACCCGCGCCGCGAAACGAGGACGTGCTGGGCCGCCGCATAGCGTGACGCCGTGATGCTCCGTAGACTGAGGGCGTGCTCGTAGCGCACCACACCGATGAATCGGTCCCGAAAAAGCGCGCGCGTTCGCACTTCCGGCCCTGTGGTGTCGCCAATCACGCCCGTGTCCAGGTCGACGGCCCCTTCGCGCAACGCGGCGCTGCTTTTGTCCAGCTTGGGGGCGAACCGAATCCGCACGCCAGGCGCCTGGGTAGCGGCCAACGCAACGAGGTCTGGGCCGAAGTTCTCGGCGAATCCATCGCTGGCTCGAAGCGTGAACGTGCGCTGCAACTGCTTGAGGTTCAGCTTCTCCGCCGGCCGCAGTACCGCGCTGGCATCCTGAACGAGTTGACTCACTTGCTCGCGCAACTGCAGCGCGCGAGGCGTAGGAACCAGGCCGCGGCCGGCCCTGACCAGCAAGGGGTCTCCTGTGGTCGTGCGCAAGCGGGCCAGTGACCGACTCATCGCAGAAGGACTCAACTTCAAACGCTGCGCTGCGCGCGCAACATTGCCTTCTGCGAGCAAGACATCGAGTGTCATGAGCAAGTTGAAATCAGGCGCAGACATGTTGGAACCTTAGCACTTCGGCGGACACCTGGACAAGCATTGAGCGCAGCAAACATGGGCTCGCCATGCGCCCCTTGTTTTAGGAGAAATCAGGCCCTGGCGCTTATCTGTTCAACATTCGCAGCTATGGTTTTCGTATCAGGCACGAGATTTCTGTTTCGTGTTGCGGCACTCACCGCCACAATGTGGGGCATGCTTACTCTTCAAGATATCCAGGACGCCGCCACCCGCCTGCAAGGCCAGGTGCTCGACACCCCCTGCGTCGAATCCCGCACGCTCTCCGAAATCGTCGGCGCGCAGGTCTTTCTCAAGTTCGAGAACCTGCAGTTCACCGCATCCTTCAAGGAGCGCGGCGCCTGCAACAAGCTGGCGCAGTTGACCGCAGAGGAACGCGCGCGCGGCGTGATTGCCATGAGCGCCGGCAACCACGCCCAGGGCGTGGCCTACCACGCGCAGCGGCTGGGGATTCGGGCCGTCATCGTCATGCCCAGCTTCACCCCTGGCGTCAAAGTCGAGCGCACCCGCGGCTTCGGCGCTGAGGTGGTACTGCACGGCAGCACCCTCGAAGAAGCACGCCAGCACGCCTACCAACTGGCCGAAGAACAAGGCCTGGTGTTCGTCCACCCGTACGACGACGAGGCGGTGGCCGCCGGCCAGGGCACGCTCGCGCTGGAAATGCTCGCCGCCGTGCCGAACCTCGACACGCTGGTCATTGCCGTGGGCGGTGGCGGCCTGATCGCCGGCGTGGCCACGGCGGCCAAGGCCTTGCGGCCCGACATCGAGATCATTGGCGTGCAGACCGAGCGCTTCCCCGCCATGGTCAACGCCGTCAAGGGCACGCACCATGCCCAGGGCACCTCCACCATCGCCGAAGGCATTGCCGTGGGCACGCCCGGCACGGTCACGCTGGAAGTCGTGCGCCGCTTGGTGGACGACCTGGTGCTGGTGGATGAAGGCGACATCGAGCAGGCGGTGCTGATGCTGCTGGAGATCGAAAAGACGCTGGTGGAAGGCGCGGGCGCCGCCGGCCTGGCCGCGCTGGTGCGCTACCCGGAGCGCTTCAAAGGCAAGCGCGTGGGCCTGGTGCTGTGCGGCGGCAACATCGACCCGCTGCTGCTGGCCGCCATCATCGAGCGCGGTATGGTGCGCTCCGGGCGGCTGGCGCGCATCCAGGTGAGCGCGCGCGACGTGCCGGGCGTGCTGGCAGCCATCACCAAGACGGTTGCCGACGCCGGCGCCAACATCGAGGAAGTGCACCACCAGCGGGCGTTTACGCTGCTGGCGGCGCAGAACGTGGAGATCGAACTGGTGCTGCAGGCGCGCGGCAAGGCCCACGTGCAAGAGGTGCTGGAAAAGCTGCGCGCCGCCGGCATGGAAGCGGTTTTGCGCTGAGCAGCCTAGAATCGTGATTTTTCCCGTCCCAGTTTCAGGAGCCCCGCCATGACCGATTCTCACAGCCCCGTGCCCGCCCACCCGGTCGACCCCGTGGAGTCGGTGGTGCATGTGATCCCCTTCGTGCTTCCCGCCGTGGGCGCCATCATGATTTTTCTGCTGGCAATGATTGCGGTCTATATGGCCTGAGGCACTGCAGCCTCGTCTCCCAGGCCCCGCTTTGCGGGGCTTTTTTCTTGTGAAGGACCCCTCCATGCGCAACGGTCACGCTCTGGTGCTTTTTTCCGGTGGACAGGACTCCACCACCTGCCTGGCCTGGGCGCTTGAGAACTTTGCGCATGTGGAGACCATCGGCTTTGACTATGGCCAGCGCCACCGCGTCGAACTCGATGCCCGCCTGCGCGTCCTGGCAGCCCTGCGCGAGCACTTTGGCCATTGGCAGGGGCGTCTGGGAGACGACCATGTGATTGATCTGGCGGTACTGGGCCAGATCAGCGATTGCTCCCTTACCCAAGAAAAGGCCATTGCGCTCGGCGAAGCCGGTTTGCCCAATACCTTCGTGCCGGGGCGCAACCTGATGTTCTTCCAATTGGCCGCCGCTGTCGGCTACCGGCGCGGCCTGCGCACGCTGGTGGGTGGCATGTGCGAAACCGATTATTCGGGCTACCCCGATTGCCGAGACGACACGCTCAAGGCCTTGCAGGCCGCGATTTCGCTGGGCATGGGCCAGAGCTTCACCATCGAGACGCCACTGATGTGGCTGGACAAGGCGCAGACCTGGGCGCTGGCGCGGACGCTGGGCGGCCAGGCGCTGATCGACATCGTGGTGGAGCAGACGCACACCTGCTACGAAGGCGTCCGCGGCGAACGCCACGCCTGGGGCCATGGCTGCGGCGCCTGCCCAGCCTGCGAGTTGCGGCGAAATGGATTCGAGCGCTGGAGTGCCCGACATCAATAGACATAACCTCATGCATGTTTTGCATGAATCTTGCCCCTGTCTGACAGACAGGGCGCGCCGGTCTTCTTAGAATCGACATCCCAGCCGACCCGCGGAGCCCGTGGATGCGCTTTCGCCCACCGGGGCAGCGCGCGCCCCGAGAGCCGACTGAGTTCAAGCCGTTTTTTCAAAGGCAGCTCAGCGCCCGCACCTGCGCCAGCCGCCCGTGACCGTGACCTTGTTCGTCCGCTTCCTTTGAAAAACCGATTTCAACTTAAGGAAGCTCCCGATGAATGCACCCACCATGCAGGGCCTGAACCTCAGCGCCCCTGCCTACGTCAAGAACGCCCGCCTGCTGGCCTGGGTGGCCGATATGGCTGCGCTGTGCAAGCCTGAAAGCATTGTGTGGTGCGATGGCTCGAAGGAAGAGTACGACGGCTTGTGCCAGCAGTTGGTGGACGCCGGCACCTTCAAACGCCTGAACCCCGCCAAGCGTCCCGACAGCTTCCTGGCGCTGTCTGATCCGTCCGATGTGGCGCGCGTTGAAGACCGTACGTTCATCTGCTCGGAAAAGAAGGAAGACGCCGGCCCTACCAACAACTGGATGGCTCCAAACGACATGCGCGCCACCTTGCAGCCGCTGTTTGACGGCTGCATGCAAGGCCGCACCATGTACGTGGTGCCGTTCAGCATGGGCCCGCTGGGCAGCCACATTGCCCACATCGGCGTCGAGCTGACCGACAGCGCCTACGTGGCGGTGAACCAGCGCCTGATGACGCGCATGGGCAAGGCGGTGTACGACGTGCTGGGCGTGGATGGCGAGTTTGTGCCGTGCATGCACAGCGTGGGTGCCCCGCTCGCAAAGGGCGAGAAGGACGAGACGCACTGGCCCTGCAACCCCAGCGTCAAGTACATCGTGCACTACCCTGAAACACGCGAAATCTGGAGCTACGGCTCGGGCTACGGCGGCAACGCCCTGCTGGGAAAGAAATGTCTGGCGCTGCGCATTGCCTCCACCATGGGCCGCGACCAGGGCTGGCTGGCCGAACACATGCTGGTGCTGGGCGTGACCAACCCCGAAGGCAAGAAGTACCACGTCGCCGCCGCCTTCCCCAGTGCCTGCGGCAAGACCAATTTCTCGATGCTGGTGCCGCCGGCCGGTTTTGACGGCTGGAGCGTGACCACGATTGGCGACGACATCGCCTGGATCAAACCCCATGCCGACGGCAAGATGTACGCCATCAACCCCGAAGCGGGTTACTTTGGTGTGGCGCCGGGCACCAACATGCACACCAACCCGAACTGCATGCGTTCCCTGGACCGCGACGTGATCTTCACCAACGTCGCACTGACCGACGACGGCGACGTGTGGTGGGAAGGCATGGAAAAAGACACTGGCAAACTGCCCGACCACCTGATCGACTGGAAGGGCCAGGATTGGACGCCGCAAATCGCCAAGGACACCGGCGCCAAGGCCGCGCATCCCAACTCGCGCTTCACTGTGGCCGCAACCAACAACCCGGCGCTCGACCCTGCCTGGGACGACCCGGCGGGCGTGCCCATCGACGCCTTCATCTTCGGCGGCCGCCGATCGACCACAGTGCCGTTGGTGACGGAGGCGCGCAACTGGCAGGACGGCGTCTACATGGCCGCCACCATGGGCAGTGAGACGACCGCCGCCGCCTTCGGCGCGCAAGGCGTGGTGCGCCGCGATCCCTTCGCCATGCTGCCGTTTTGCGGATACAACATGAGCGACTACTTCCAGCACTGGCTGGACCTGGGCGCCCAACTCAAGGCGTCCGGCGCCACGTTGCCACGTATTTTCACCACCAACTGGTTCCGCAAGGATGCCGCGGGCAAGTTCGTCTGGCCCGGCTACGGTGAGAACATGCGCGTGCTCAAGTGGATGCTGGACCGCATCGAAGGCAAGACTGCCGGCCACGAAACCATGTTCGGCATTGCGCCCCAGTACAGCGAGATCAACTGGACGGGGCTCGACTTCAGCGCTGCGCAGTTCGATACCGTGACCGCCATCGACAAGGCAGCATGGAAGGATGAGCTCAAACTCCACGACGAGCATTTCGCCAAGCTCGCCTACCACCTGCCGAAGGAGTTGCTGGCAACGCGCGCTGCCATCGAGGCACGCCTAGGCGCCTGAGCAAGCCTCGCATCGCACCACAGCCACCTTCGGGTGGCTTTTTTACGGGCAGCGCTTCAGACTGCTGCCAGCAGGTCCAGCGTGCGCACCCACAGCAGCACCGGCAAGGCCGCCGCTGCCGCCACGAGTGCCGTGGCAATGGCCGAGCGCCCGACGGGCCGGCCCGCGCGCCGCTGCTGCCCCACGCAGAGGGCCAGGCAGCCCAGCCAAGCCACGGCCAGCAGCGTCAGGCGGGCCTGCGGCAGCCAGTGAAAGACGATGCCCTCGCTGCGCAGTTGCGTCAGCGTGAGCATGGAGAGCCCCAGAAACAGGTTGGCGGCGGCCATGGGCACCAGGCAGAGGGCCAGCACCTTCCAGTCGGCTCGCACCACCCGTGCCCCCATGGCCGTGGCAAGGTGGGAAAAACCGCCCACCAGCACGGCGGCGCCAGTGAGCCAGGCCACGATGCCCGCGCCATCGAGCCAGCTGAACACGTCAGAGACTTGCGGGTAGTGCGTCAGCACCCACCATGGCGCATTGCTGGCCAGCGGCCAGAACACGTCGTGGTCCACCAGCCAGGTCGCCAGCCACTGCCTGCCCTGTACAAAGCCCGGTGCCATGGTCCATTGGAAAGCCCCAAGGGCAAAGCCCAGCATGCCGTAGAGCAGCAGCAACGCCTCGTAGTGCCCCACGTCGCCGGGTTGGCTGCCCACGATTTCACTGCCGGGCCAGCGCAGGGTCAGGGCGACGGCATCGCGGTGGCCGCTGCAGCGCCCGCAGGAGTGGCATTGCGAGGCACTTGCCAGGGCGTGCACGTTGAGCAGCGGCGGGCAATCCACGGCGGGAATGTGGGCCGGTTGCAGATCCCAGGCGGCGCGGTCCACCTTGAAATGCACCGGCGCCAGGCGCGAGAGCAGTGCGAAAACGCCCGTTACAGGGCACAGGTAGCGGCACCACACACGCTTGCCCCGGCCATAGACGATGCCAACAGCGATGGCCGCCACCGTTGAGCCGCCTAGGATCACCAGTACCGGGCCAGGGTATTCGTACACGCTGATCAATTGGCCGTAGAGCGTGGTCCCCAGGAAGCCGACCAGCGGCCAGCCAGGCCAGCGCATCCAGCGTGGAATCGGCAGGCCCTTGCCGGGGCGCCCCGCAAATTCGGTCAATGCGCCTTCGGGGCACATCACGCCGCACCAGAAGCGCCCAATGAGCAGCATGGACGCAATGACAAACGGCCACCACACGCCCCAGAACGCGAACTGTGCAAAGCGCGTCAGGCTGGTGAACATGCGCGCGTCTTCGGGCGGCATGGGCAGGAAAGCTGGCACCGCTACGAGCACGAAATACAGCACGACGATGCCCCACTGCAGCTGCGCGATGCGGCTGCGGTTGCGTGCCATCCAGTCGCCCAGACGCGCCAGGCGCGTGCGCGGTGCGCCCGCCATGACGTGCACCGTGCTGACGCCAGCACGGGTGCGCGTGAAGCTTGTGGACTGCATCGTTATATGCCCGCTGACTGTAGGGTGCGCCGGGGCCACCAGTGCTGCGCCGCCATCACCCCCCAGAAACCAAAGAACACCAGCACGTCGGCCGCCGCAGGGCGGGCGCGGTAGCCAAACAGGTTCGCCAGCCACTTGCCAACGCCACTGCCGTCGTCCAGCAACGCGCTGGTGTTCCAGAGCGGGTCGGGGCCGGGAGGAATCCACTCCAGGCCAATCAACCGATCCGTCCCCAGCACCAGCATGCCGGAGGCAAACAGCAGCAGCAGGTTGGCGCTGACGCGCAGCACCTTCTGCTGCGGTAGAAAACGCAGACCGCGCGACGCAGCCCAGGCGGTAATACCTGCCAACGCAACCCCTGCCAGCGCCGAGGGCAGCAGCGCGCCCCAACCGACGCCCGAGGCAATGCCCTGCAGGAAGATGACCGTCTCTGCACCCTCGCGTGCCACGGCAATGGCGGCGACGGCGGCAATGCCCCAGGCACCGCGCCGCTCGGCAGCGCAGTCCAGCGCGCTCTCCATCTCCCGGCGCAGACCGCGGGCGTGGCGCCGCATCCACAGCACCATCTGCGTCATCAACACGGCAGCAAACAGAATGAGCAACGCCTGGAAGATTTCCTGCCCGCGGTCCGACAGGCTGCCGAGCGTGCCCTGCATCACGGCGGCCAGCGCCAGCGCGAGTGCCAGGCCCGCTGCCACGCCACGCCAGAGTCCGCCACGGGTCGTATGCCCGCCACCGCGGCCGGTGGACCAGGCCGCAAGAATGCCGATGACCAGCATGGCTTCCAGGCTTTCGCGCCATACGATGACGAGGGCATTGAGCATGAAGGGGCTTTCAGCGCGCGACGATGTGGCCTTGCGCCGTATCGGGATGGAAATCGCCAAAGAAGCGGTAGCTTCCGGGCTGGAGCGGCACGAACACCAGGAAGCTGGTGGCACCGGGCGCCAGCACTTTTTCCTTCTTCAGCTCCAGGCTCTCGAACTCCTCGGCCTCTGGGCCGGCGTTGTGCAGCACGAGCTTGAAGCGCGTATTGGCTGGCACCACGATCTCGGTGGGTTCGAAGCGGCCGTTTTTCATTTCCAGACGAAAGGTAGGCAGTTCCTGCGCGTACGCTGCGCTCGCTGCCAGCAACAGCGCTGCCGCGCAGAGCGCGATGGACTTGGTGGCTTGCATCAGAACCCCACCCGCGCGCGCAGTCCGAGCAGCGCAATGCCTTTGGCTTCGGGGTTGGCTGCCAGCCGGGAGATGTATTGCAGGCTCGGCGTGATCTCGACGTGACCGTTCAGGTGCATGCGGTAGTACAGCTCGCCAATGCGCTCTGCACCGCGTGCGACGTAGCCGTAACTGGCTGGGTCCGCTGCTGAGGCCGATGCATAGTGGCCGCTGGTGCGCAGCATGCCGAGCGCCAAGCCCAGACCGTCGGAGCCGCGCCCCCAGGCCGAGCCGTCGAGTTCGGCTCCAACGGTGAAGGCGTCGTCGAACGGCACGCGCCCAGAGGTTTGGTGGCCATAGCGCGCGAACAGGGTCAGCTCATCGGTGAAACGCTGATCCAGCGACATGCCGACGCCTGCGTGGCGTGCGTCACTGCCATCAAAGTCTGCGCCGCGTGCATTGCTCCAGGCATAGGCTCGGTAGGTGCCAGGCAACTGATTGATGCGCGGCGCGATCCAGGCCTGCGCCATCACGAAGGCTTTTCCGCTGCTGCCACTGAAGTTGGCCCCGTGGCCCGAGCCAAATACACCGAGTGACGCGCCCCAGGGCATGGACTTGTCGCTGGAATTCTCGTACGCGGCAACGGCGCCCGGCGAGAAGCCGAAGCGATCGGCACCGATGTCGCCCCCCGAGTCGAGCAGCGGGTTGTGCACGAACACGTTGTTGACAAAGTGCCGCGTCTCATCGTCTGCGATGGCGTTTTGGTCAAAGAAGCCAAACGGATCGATCTTGCCAACGGTGAAAACCGCCTTGTGTTCACCTCTTTGACTCAGCGGAGCGTCCAGCTGGTACCAGGCCTGCGCCAGCGTGAACTGGGTATCGTCGGGGTCAGTGCCGCTGAAAGTGGTGCTGTTGGCCGTTCCGGTATAGGTGTGCCGCAGAGCCAGGCCATCCCCTTGGCCAAAGCGGGCATGCACAAACACTTTGCCCTTGTTCGCACCAAAGTCACCGCCAGGCAGGGTCACAGCCACATCGCCGCGGTAGTTCGCACGACTGCGGCCCGAAGCCGGATCGCCCAGAGCGCTGCGCCTGGCTTGCTGAACCAGGGCCGTGAGACTACCTTCCACGCTGATGCCGTCCAGCGCGTGGGTGATGTGTGCAGGGCCCCGCAGGGCCTGCTGCTGCGCCTCCACGGCCTTGATACGCGTCGCCAATTCGGGCTCGTTCTCGCTGATGCGATCAGTTTCCAGCGCGCTGCGCAGCTGGGTGTTCTGGGCTTCCAGGCGCTCTACGCGCTCGGCCAGTGCCTTGACCTGCGCCACCAGCGCGTCGGTGTCCGTCGCAGCCACGCTGGACAGCGGGGTGGCCGCAGCACACAGGGCCGCCGCAAGCGCCAGCGCCTTGCGAACGGGGAGCTTGCGCTGCATGTCAGTACCCACCCTTCTTGCCGACGCCGGCGTAGGTGAAGTCCCATTCCAGCTCGACCGTCTTGAACCAGGGACGTACGCCGGTGGCGCGGTCGGTGTGGCGCCCATAGTGCATGCCCATGGCGTTTTCCTTGGCGCTCGGCGGGTAGACGGTGAACTTCACGTGGTATTTGCCGGGGCCGGCGAGCTTGACGTTGTCGCCGTAGTGCGGGCCGTCGCTCGCCACCATGGGCATCATGTCGCCGCGGATCACCTCGCCGGAACCCTGCTTGCTCAGTTCGTACTTCACCAGCAGGAAGGGAAGCCAAGCGCCTTCGGAGTATCCATTGACGTTGCTCGCCAGCGCGTGAATGTCGGCTTCCAGATGAATGTCGGACTCCGCCACCCTGCGCATGTGGCCCTCAGGCTCCATCTCCACCGGCTGCAGATACACCGCACCCACTTCCATGCCCGAGACGTTGTGCGGCGCGCCGATGGGATACTCCAAGGCCGATGCGGTCAGGCTGAGGCCCATCAGGCCGGAGAAAACGAGCGAGCGAAAAATCATGTGCAAACCTTGTTTTGCAGTTGAAATGACTTCAGTGCCTAGTTCCAAATCCTGGAAACGGCAGTGAGAAGGATTCGCATTCTGATCTTTATCCGGCGCTTGGCAGTTGCGCAGGATCAAAGTGTTGCAGGCTGGCCCCGATTTTTATTGCGTTGCACACACTCTGAAGCGGTGTGTGACCTGCCGCTTTCGCTGGGACGGGCGGGTTCGGACAAGTGCTCTGCGCTTGGGAGGCGCCCAAAAAAAAACCGCGCTTGAAGCGCGGTCCTTTTGCGTCCAGCCTGGACGAACTCAGTCTTGGCGGCTCCGGGCGCAGGCCAGATCGGTCATCACGCGGGCGTCGGTCTGGGCCAACGCCCACAGCTCGCGGTCTTCGCGGGCCTGACGGCGCTCTGCACGCCAGGCAGACAACATGGCCACCAGACTGGGCACCGGTTTGGCCGACACGGCAGACACGGTCAACGAATGCAAGAAGGAGGAATGGGTCAGTGTGGTCATGGAAAATCCTAAAAACGGGGCACGCTTTGGTGCAATGCATGGATATTAGGGTTTACCCGACTATTATTCAAATTTATGTTTGTGATGATATTCATTCATGAGGTGAATAAATAGCGCCCTGCTCTGCACACACGCCATGTCTGATGCTTTCCGTCGCCTGGACTTGAATCTTCTGCGTGTCTTTGACGCGGTGATGGCCGAACGCAGCCTGACGCGTGCGGCCCACAAGCTGGCGCTGACCCAGCCCGCCGTGAGCAATGCCTTGCGCCGATTGCGCGAGGCCCTGGGCGACGAGCTGCTGCGCCGCAGCGGCACCGGCGTCGAGCCCACGCCCCGCGCGCAGGCGCTGTGGCCGGTGGTGCAGACGGCGCTGGCCCAACTGGAGGGCGCGCTGGCGCCCGAGCGCTTTGAGCCCGCGCTGGCCGACAACAGCTTCGTGCTGGCGATGGCGGACGCCACCGCTGCGGCGCTGCTGCCCCACATGGTGCGCATTCTGGCCGCCGAAGCGCCCAGCGTTTCGGTGCGCGTGCTGCCGCTGGCCACACGCGACCCGCGCCGCCTGCTCGATGACGAGGCAGCAGACCTCGCCATTGGCTACTTTCCTGCGGTGCTGGCGGACCTGACCGCACGCAACCAGACCGGCGACGCGGTCTCCTACGCGCACCAGCGGGTGTACGACGGCGAATACGTCTGCCTGATGCGCAAGGACCACCCGCTGGCCGCCGGTCCCTTGACGCTCGACCAGTACTGCGCGGCGCGCCACCTGTTGGTGAGTTTTTCGGGCCGCCCTTATGGGTTCACGGACGAAGCCCTGGCCGCGCTGGGCCGCGAGCGCCGCATCGTGCTGACCGTCAACCAGTTTTTCACCGCCGGGCGCGTGGTTGCCAACTCCGATCTGCTGACGGTCTTGCCGCTGCACTTTTTCGGTGTCACGGGTCTGGAGGGCACTTTGGTCTGGCGACCGCTGCCGCTGCAGTTGCCTACGGTGCACGTGGACGCCCTGTGGCACGTGCGCCGCGCTGGCGGAGCAGCGCAGCGCTGGTTGCGCGACGTGGTGGCGCGTGCAGCAGCAGCCGAGCACCTGCCGCAGCAAAGCCCCACCGCTGTCTGAGCATTCCCCCTTCAGCCCCGCAAATCGTAGGTTTTGCCTGCGGGGTTTGCCCAGTCCCCGGCTACCATCCCCCACGCGCGATTGCGGCTCCGACTCCGAGCGTGTCGAGCCCGCGCGCCACGCCCCATTCTTCTGGAACGCATCCATGCACAAACTTCTGGCGCTCGCCCTTGGCGCGACCAGCGCTCTGGTCCTCCTGTCCCCCACCGCTTACGCTGCGGGCCCTGAAGCAGGCCACGTGCACATGCTTGTGCTCGACGCCGAGCAGCAGCCCGTGGTGGGCGCAACGCTGCGCGGCGCCTGTCGTTCCGACGATGGCGCCTTCTTCGGCGGCAAAAAGCTGGAGACCCCGTGGACCTGTACCACCGACGCACAAGGCCTCTGCAGCGCCGAGCTGCGCTTGTTGCCCAAACCCGGTTCAGACCGGGCGAACGCTTGCAAGGCCCTGGCACCCACGGAGATCACCGAGGCCGGCGCGGCACCGGCAAAGAGCAGTTATTTCACCTTCTTTGCGGACGGTCAGGCGCAGAGCTACAACCTGCTGCAAAAGGGCGCCAGCTGGAAGCATGGCGACTACTTTTTCCAATCGCTGGAAAGCAAGGCAGCCTTTGACGATTTGGTGGGCCGCAACACCAGCGATTTCTACCAGCGCCGCGTCGCCATCAAGGACGAGTCCGCTGCCCCGACGCTGAGCCTGGATACCGCTGCGGCCCATGTGCCCCAGAGCCGCGAGTATCCGAATACCGAATTTCTGCGCGTGCTGATCGATCGCAAGACACACCAGGCGTCAGTAGAGATTGTCGTGACCGACACCTACATCGACTACGCCATGCACATGCTGAACGAGGCGCGCTATGGCGCGGGCGCGAGCGAAAAAACCGTGGCTCTCAGCATAGGCAAGCAGGGCTCCACCTGCAACATGCGTGACCTGTTCGAGCGCAAGTGCACTTATCAGGAGACGGTCAGCTTTCCCGTGGACATGGACGCTTTTCGCCAGGCCGCCGCCGCCTACCGCCCGGGCAAGATCACGCTGTGGCGGTTCCAGGTACGTGCCAAGTCCGGTCACGAGCGCATGCGCTCGCTCAGTCATGCCGAGTTCCACGCAATGGCGCAGGCCATGGACGAGGCGCTGGCCAAGCTGCGCTAGGGAGTCTCTGCACGAATCGTCGCGCCGTGTGCATCTGCGGCCTCGGGCGATCTGCAGCGTTGCAAATCCTCGCGATAGCTACGGCTATCGCTGCGGTTTGCGCCTTGCAGCTCATCCCGATCCGCAGCGCCCACTTGCCACGCGATTCGTGCAGAGGCTCCCTAGGAGTCTGTCGGACATGGAGCGTCGAAAGCGAAAACCGGAGGTTTCACCAAAATCGGCCCCAGCGAGGACAGTTTTTGCCGGATTTGCAGCCCCATAGCCCGGCTATGGGGCAAAAAGACGGTGGAAAATGGACCGCTGCGGCCGATTTGCAGCCGACGATTTCCAAGTCCGACAGACTCCAAGGGAAGCCCCCACGCACCGACGCTGCCCATCGCGCCGAGCAGACGCGAAAATCGGCGCATGAAGATTCAGCTGCTCTCGGACCTGCACCTGGAAGTGCATCCCCACTTTGCCCCCGAGCCGGCCGCAGGCGCCGGGGTGCTGGTGCTGGCGGGTGACATTGGCTCCTACCAGACGGGTTCGTTGTTGCAGGGCGATGACTTCGGCCTCGAGCGCTTCTCGCCGCTGCCGCAGTACGCCGGCTGGCCGGTGCCGGTGATCTTTGTTCCTGGCAACCACGAGTACGACGCACAGGATTTTGACGCCGCGCAGGCACGTCTGCGGGCCAGCTGCGATCGCCTGGGCCTCGTCTGGCTCGAGCGTGAGAAGACCGTCCTCAGCGGCGTACGTTTTGTCGGCACCTCGCTGTGGAGCGACTTCGACGCCCTGGCCGACGACGCGGGCGTGGACGACGTCCGGCGCCTGCAGATGCGCGAGAAAGCCTTTCGCGCCGCCAACTATTACCTGCGCACCACCGGCGCCACGGTCCGTGGCATGCCTCTGCTGGCGCCGGAGGTACGCGAGGAATCCCTCCAGTGCCGGGCGTGGCTGGCGCAGACCTTGGCCCAGCCGTTTGACGGCCCCACCGTCGCCGTCACGCACTTTGCCCCCAGCCTGCGCAGCGCCGATCCGCGCTATGGCCTGACGCCGGGCACCGCCGGCTTCTGCAATGCGCTCGACCACTTGCTGCCCCATGCAGGGCTGTGGCTTCACGGCCACCTGCATACGGCCATTGATTACACGGAGCAAGGTCTGCGCGCCGATGGGAGCCCCTGGTCTTGCCGGGTTCGGGCCAACCCGCTGGGCTATGCGCGCAAGAACGAGCAGGCGTTCTTCGACCCCCTGTGCTGTGTCGAGACACGGTGAAGTCGGGGCGATCCAGGATCGTTGCTTCTTTTTTTATAGCATAAAACGATCTCTGCATAAGCGCTGGAGGCCATTTTCACCTAACTTTTGAAGCGGGTTGCCGATGAAATATCGCTGGCTCAGCTGCCCGTATGATGGTGCAAACGCAGAGGCTCTAGCGCTTGCGTAAGCGACGGCACCCGCGGGTGTGTCGATTCCTGTCCCCGTTCCTGGAGAAACGCGATGAACATTCTTCTTGCTGTCGACGGCAGCGCCTACACCAAAAAAATGCTCGCTTACCTTGCGGCCCACGACGAGCTGCTGGGCAGCAAGCACGAGTACAGCGTGATCACCGTGCAGGCCGAACTGCCTGCCAGGGCGCGCGCGGCGCTGGGCAAGGAAGTCGTCGACAAATACTACGCGGACCAGGCAGAAAAGGTGCTGGCTCCGGTCTCGAAGTTTCTGGAACGCAAGGGATTGGCGATCAAGCGCATCGTCAAGATCGGTCCGGCGGGTGCAGCCATTGGCAAGGTTGCCGACGGTGGCAAATACGACCTGCTGGTGATGGGCTCGCACGGGCACGGCGCCCTCGCCACGCTGGTGATGGGTTCGGTCACTACGCAGGTGCTGGCCAACAGCCGCGTGCCGGTGCTCATCGTCCGATAAGCCAGCCACGCAAACTCTCCCTGCTTCGGCAGGGTTTTTTTTGTGAAAGTAGTACCAAATAGTTTCAAAATGACTGATTGGTTTACTTTCATACCAAACGGTTATACAGTCCGCGAGCGCCCATCCTGGCGTGTCATCTGCATCTCATGCAGGAGGAACGACCTATGAAAAAGACGTTGATTGCATTGGCCCTCACCGCAGGCGCGACCCTAAGTGCCCTGGCCCAGGACATCGTGGACACTGCCGTGAAGGCGGGCAATTTCACGACCCTGGTGGCTGCGGTGCAGGCGGCCGGTCTAGTGGATACGCTCAAAGGGCCGGGCCCGTTCACCGTATTTGCCCCCACCGACGAGGCGTTTGCAAAAATTCCCAAAGCCACGCTTGACGGTCTCCTGGCCGACAAGGCCGCTCTGACCAAGGTGCTGACGTACCACGTGGTCCCTGGCAAGGTGATGGCCAAGGACGTCAAGCCCGGCAAGCTCAAGACGGTGGAAGGTCAGGAGCTGACGGTTTCTACCGACATGGGCGTGATGGTGGACCAGTCCAAAGTGCTCGCCACCGATGTGCTCGCCAGCAACGGCGTGATCCATGCGATCGACACCGTGCTCATGCCCAAGTGAGCCAGGCAGCCTGGTTCTGAGCCTCGCCTAACCCCCAAGGAGAATCCACATGAAAACCGTGTTCAACCGCCGTACCGTCCTGATCGCTGCCGCGCTGGGCGCCAGCACCACATTGCTCCAGGCCTGTGGTGGTGGTGACGATGAGCCGCAACGCACTATCGTGGAGGTTGCGCAGAAAACGCCCGACCTCAGCATCCTCGTCGAAGCCGTGGTGGCCGCCGATCTGGTGCCCACCCTGAGCACCGGCACGCTCACAGTGTTTGCGCCCACCAACGCCGCGTTTGCCGCCCTGCTGGCGGAGCTGGGCATCACCAAGGAAGCGCTGCTCGCCGACAAGCCCTTGCTCACCGCCGTGCTGACCTACCATGTGCTTGGCAGCAAGGTCGAGCTTGCCAATGTGCCCGTGGGCAAGCCCATCACCCCGGTGGGCGGCGGGTTCTTCAAGGTTGAATCGGCCGGTGGTCTCAAGATCACCGATGGGCGCAACCGCGTGTCCAACATCACGGCCACCGACATTGAGGCGAGCAACGGCGTGGTGCACCTGGTGGACCGCGTCCTGCTGCCGGCCAACCGGGACATCGTCGCAACAGCGCAGGCCTTGCCCGATTTCAGCATCCTGGTGGAAGCGGTCGCGGCGGCGGGCCTGGTGGAAACCTTGCAGGGCACGGGGCCGTTCACGGTGTTTGCACCCACCAATGCGGCCTTTGCCGCATTGCTTGCCGAGTTGGGGGTGAGCAAGGCTGCCCTGCTGGCCGACAAGGCCATGCTGACTAAAGTGCTGACCTACCATGTGCTGCCAAGCCGCGTTCTCAAGGCCGAGGTCCCTGTGGGTAAGCCAATCACCACGGTGCAAGGGCAGAGCTTCACGCTCAACGCGAGCCTGCAAATCACCGATCAGAACGCCCGCGTGGCAAACCTGGTGGGCACTGACGTCTTTGCCAGCAACGGCGTGATCCACGTAGTAGACCGCGTGCTGCTGCCTGCCTGACGAAAACACACAGGTTGGCAATGAAAGACGCCCGCACTGCGGGCGTCTTTCATTTGGGGGTCGCGTGCTGCCTCCGCTGCGTCTAGCGTGCCCGCATGCCATCGAAGCAGGTGCGCAGCACCAGATCGACGATTTCTGCGTCCTGGTAGAGCGCGCTGTCTTTCAAAAAACTCACCACCGGATCGCAGGCGCGGGCGTACAGCGTGTAGAGCACCACAATGGGCGGCAAATCCGGGTCGATCACGCCTTCGGCCTGCGCTTCGGTAATCCATTCGCCAATGATGTCGCTCACCTGGATGACGCCGTCGGCATAGCATTTGTTGGCCATGAGCACGCTGCGCAGCGTGGAGTTGCGGCTGGGCAGCAAGGGCATTTCTTGCGCAAGAAGGCGTTCCAGCGACCAGCGCACCACGGCGCGCAGTTTGTCCACCGCAGGCAACGCGGGGTCCAGCGACTTCAAATAGGTCTGCGCCGAGGACAGCACTTCCACCATCGCAGCGCTGCAAAGCTCTTCCTTGCTGCCAAAGTGTTTGTACAGACTGGCTTTGGCAATGCCCACCTTGCCGGCGACGTCATCCATGGTCATGGCGTCGAACGACTTCTCGCCCAGCAGATCACAGGCCGATCGCAAGATGGCGTGCTCGCGGGCTTGATGCATCTGCTCTTTGAAGGACACTTTGGCGGGTGCTGGTTGCATACCGCCTATCTTATGCAGTCAAGTAGGAAATTGAATCCCTCGGTCACATAAAAACCTTGGGGTTTTCACTTGACCGATCCCCGTCCGGGCCCTGTGGCCTCAGGCCAACGCGGCCGCCGCCCCGTTGATCAATGCCTGGGTCAAGGTTTCCAGCACCGCCGACTCCAGATTCCAGCAGTGCCAGTAGAGCGCGATCGACAGCGTCTGTCCGGGCGCCAGATCCACCAGCCGCCCCTCTGCCAGCGCGTCACGTACCAGAATTTCGGGCAGGATCGCCACCGCCCAGCCTGCCTCCACCGCGCGCAACTGTCCTTCGGTGCTGGGCACAAACAACTGGTGCAGGGAGACGCGCTTGAGTCCGAAGGCGCGCGCCACAAACTCCACCGCCATGTCGTCCTTTCGATTGAAGGAAACAAACGAAACCTCGCGAAAGCTGTGCTGCGTCAGCCCGCGCGGCAGGCAGCGCGTGGCAAATTCGGCCTCGGCCACGGCAACGTACCGCATGGAACCCAGCGGCACCATGCGGCAGCCGCGCAAGGCCTGCTTGAGGGTGGTGACGCAGCCCAGCACCTGGCCCGAGCGCAGCCACTCCTGGGTGAAATCCTGGTCGTCGGCGATGATCTCCAGCGGCAGACGCTGGCGCGCCAGCGGCCCCAGCGCCTCCAGCGCCCAAGTGGCAATGCTGTCGGCATTGACGGCAATGGCAATGCGCTCTTCCTCGCGCCCACCGCCCTGGGCGCTGGGGGCAAGCTCCTGCAAGTCGCGCTCCAGATCGGCGCGCAGCAGTCGCATCTGCTTGGTGTGCTTGAGCAGCAGTTGCCCTGAACTGGTGGGACGCAGCGGGCGGCTGCGCACGATCAGCACCGAGCCGACCTGCGCTTCCAGCGCCCGCAGGCGCTGCGAAACGGCCGATTGCGTCACGTTCAGGCGCTGCGCAGCGCGCTCGAAACCGCCCTCTTCAACAATGGCTGCAAGGCATTCAAGGGCGATCGGATCGAAAGTGCTCATGGAAACCTCGCAGTCAGCCAATTAGGCCGCCTGATGATTAGATAAAAGAGTTAATTCTCCTATCCAAATTATCTCCTGCCGATCCCACTGAGTCCCATGAAAACCATCGTTCTGGCTGCCGGCGCCATCGCCATCGCCATTGGCAACGCCTCCCATTTGCGCGGGCGCCGCCTTCAATTTCACCCAAAATTTGGCGCTGCGCAACGCCGAGCCTGGCGAGGAGTTCCTCAACGGACACGAGGTGCTCAGCCTGAAGCGGATCAGAAACGCTATTGATTGAGTAGCTGAAAAATCAGTCACAGCAAGCGCTGGATGCCAAAAAGCTCAATGACAAGCGCCCGGCAATGGACCTGGGCTTTCATGGAGTGCCGCCGCGCTCGGGAGCGCTCGGCGCCCCCGCGGCCTGAATCTACTTCTTGCGCTGCACGATCAGGTTGCGCCGGGCGTCCTCGGGATAGGCAAAGGTGATGGCGCCGCCCTGCACCTTGCCCATGACCAGCATGTTCGCCGTCAGCGCGTCTTTGTCCTGGCTGCTGAAGGGGCGCTCGTAGGTGGCGACCACGCCGTAGTACACCCGCGGAATGTTCTCCAGTGCGGTTTTCATTGCGGGTCCGGTCAGCTTGCCATCGCGAATCCCGAGCAGCGCATAGGTGAACAGGTACACCGCGTCGTAGCCCTGCGCTGCGGCCATGGGAACCACCATGCGCCCGCCCCATTTTCGAGAATAAGCACTCAGGAACGCCGCCCGGCGCTCATTGCTGGGCTCGGCAATGAAGGTCTGCGCCATCAGCGCACCGTCAGCCGCCTCGCGCGCACCGTCAATGAAGAACGGGAACGAGAGCGGCCAAGCCCCCACCTGCGGCACCTTCCAGCCCAGATCGCGCCGCCCATTGGCAATGGCAGCATTCTCCGGCCCCACGGTGTAGCTGAAGACGACATTGGCGCCCGCATCGCGTGCCACCTTGAGTTGCTCGCGCAGGTCCGTCACCCCCAGAGGAAACCGCGACACGTTCACCGCCCGCAACTGGTGTGCGGCCAGTGCGACTTCGACATCCTTCAAGCCCGCCTCGCCATAACCCGTGGTGTCCGCAAAGATGGCCACCTTGGTCCAGCCGCGCTTGACCAGATCGTTCACCACAAAGGGGGCCTGAATGCTGTCGCGCGCCGAGGTGCGAAAAATGTAGCTCTCTGGCGCGGGGTATTGGCTGGTGAGCGGCGTGCCGGTGGCACAGGGAATGATCAACGGGCTTTTGGCGTTCTGGAATACCTCAAGCGATTTCTGGGCCACGCCGGTGTTGCAGTAACCGATGGTGCCTGCCACCCCAGCACCGAGCACCTCTTGCGCCGCTTTCAGGCCGACATCGGGCGTCCCCTGGTCGTCCCGTATCACCAGTTCCAGGGGCCGTCCCAGGTAGCCACCCACCGCATTGATCTCATCGACGGCCAGCTGGATGCCTTGCAGCAGGGGTTTGCCGAAATCCGACGAGGCGCCCGTGAACGGGCCGATCACGCCGAGTTTGACGGCGCCTGGCGCCTGGGCGAAACCCATCAGGGGCAGGGCTGCGCAAATGGCCACCAAGCTGGCGCGCAGAGAGGTCACGAGGCTGGAAACACAATGCATGGAATCTCCCAAAGTGCGGTGTCAACCGCTTTTTGCCAGAGCATGCAGCAGAAGACCGAACTGCGTTTGCGGCGTTTACCCTGTGCTCGCAAAGGCCCGTCAGCAATCAGAAAGACTGGTCACGACGCCGGGCCTGTCTTGCCACTCGCCTCGCGCACGTCGCTTGGCAAGCGCGCGTCCATCCAGCGCAGCAGGTCGGCCCACATATCGCGCTGCTCGGCCTCGTTGGGCATGCGCAAGGCGTTCGACAACTCGATGGTGACCACGGGCAGACCCTTTTGCAAGCCGCCGAAATGGCCCAGCGATCCCGGAAACACACCCACCCGCTCCAGCCGCAGCGCGCCCAGCTGGCGCGGCGGCGTCACCGGTCCGTCAAAATCAAGCACTCCATACGGCGCGTGGATGCTGACCACCAGCTGGGGCTGGAAGCGCTCGACCTGATCGTTCAGGAAGCGCGTTTCGGGCTCGGACAACGCAGCCGACCCAGGCCAGCGCCGGGGGTCCTTGCGAGCGCGCGTTTGCCAATGCAAGGGGGCGTCGTGGTCCCAGCCTGGCGTGCGGAAATTGCGGTTCAGATCCACCCCCTTTGCGTTCGTTCGCTGAGGCTTTCGCGCCAGCAAACCGTCCGGATTCGCCACCGGGACAAAGCGCCAGTGCACGTCGCGTGGAGTCTGGCCGGCCAGCGCGATCCAGCGCATTGCAAGCGCGCCCGCCGTGAGCTCGTCGCCATGAATCGCTCCAATCACCAGCACCCGCAAGGGTTCTGAGGAAGCGGCCCCTTGGGGTCCCTTGCTGATCACGTCGCGCCAGTACAGAGGTACGCCCTTGCGCGAGAAAGCGCCACTCTCTTCCAGCCTCGCCCCCTCGCAGTTGGCGCGCGAGACGCCGGGCAGGCGCGGCACCAGCAGCGCGCAGGCCACCGACGCAGCCGGCGCTGGCAGGCGCGGTTCGGCCGCTGCCAGTGAGCCGCCCATCGCCAGCAGCAAGGCGCCCAGGCTTCGCAGCCCCTGGTACGCCGCAGCGCACACAAGACCCCGCCGCATCAATGCAGCACCCGAGGCGAAGCCAGAATACGCAGAGCGCTGGCCAGGGGTTCCACTTGCGGGGCAATACGGAGGAGACCGCCACCGGCATCGTGCAGCATCAGCACGGTGGGGCCAGGGCCTTGGGCGGTAAACAAGGGGATCAGAGACATCAATCGGGAGCCGGCGCCGCAGCACCGTGCGCAGCGCGATTTCAAACGGGGCTCCATAATAGCCCGCCCTGCCTGCTCCCGCCCCTTGTGCCGCGTCTCCTACAGCCCCGTCCGCCCAGTTTCTCCACCCGCGAGTTTCGCTCCGCGCTCGGCATGTTTGCCACCGGAGTCACCATCGTCACCGCACGGGCGGCCGACGGGCACCTGGTGGGCCTGACGGCCAATTCCTTCAACTCGGTGTCGCTGAACCCGCCGTTGGTTTTGTGGAGTCTGGCCCGTGTGGCCGCCTCCATGGCCGCGCTCTCGGCCGGCTCGCACTATGCAATCAATGTACTCGCGGCCGATCAGCAGGCCTTGGCCGAGCAATTTGCAGCGCACGGCGTGGATCGCTGGGCCGGCGTAGACCATGTGCCCGGCATTGCGGGCGCGCCCCTGTTGGTGGGTGCGGTGGCAAGCTTTGAATGCTTCAATCGCAGCCGCTACGAAGAGGGCGACCACGTCATTTTTGTCGGCCAGGTGGAGCGCTGCAACCACCGCGCCGGCGCCGCGCCGCTGCTCTATCACGGCGGGCGGTTCTTTACCGAGCACCCGCTGTGACGCGGCGCGGGGGCCAGGCTTACAGCATCCCCAGCATGCGCGGGAGCCACAGGCTCAGCTCGGGGACATAGGTCACCACCACCAGGAAGCCCAGCATTGCCAGCAGCCACGGCCACACGGCCACGGTGAGCTCGGTAATGCCCATCTTGGTGATACCCGAAGCGACGTACAGATTCAGGCCCACTGGCGGATGGCACATGCCGACTTCCATATTCACCACCATGATGATGCCGAAGTGGATCGGGTCGATGCCCAGCTTCATCGCCACGGGAAACAGGATGGGTGCGAAGATCAGCATGATCGACGACGGCTCCATGAAGTTGCCCGCCATCAGCAGGATCACGTTCACCGCCAGCAGGAAGGCGATCATGCCCAGGCCGTTGCCCAGCATCCAGTCGGCCAGCGCCTGCGGGATGTTCTCGTTGGCCATGATGAAGCTGAACAGTACCGCGTTGGTGATGATGTACAGCAGCATCGCGCTCATGTTGGCCGAGCTCAGCAGCACCCGCGGTACATCCTTCAGTCCCAGGTCCTTGTAGATGAACACTGCGACGATGAAGGCATAGACCGCGCTCATGGCCGCCGCTTCCGTGGGCGTGAAGATGCCCGCGTAGATGCCGCCCATGACTACGATGATCAGAAACAGCCCCCAGGCAGACTTGCGAAACGCCGCCCAGCGCTCGCCCCAACTGGCCTTGGGCAGGCGTGGGTAGTTGTTTTTGCGCGCGCGCCAGTAGGTCACGCCGCCCAGCACCAGCGCCAGCGCGATGCCCGGCACCACGCCGGCCATGAAGAGCGCTCCCACCGAGGTGTTGGTCGCCACCGCGTACATCACCATCACGATGGACGGCGGAATCAGGATGCCCAACGCCCCGGACGTGGTGATCACGCCAGCGCCAAAGCGTTTCGGAAAGCCCGCCTTGACCATGGCCGGCAAGAGGATCGAGCCGATGGCCACCACCGTGGCCGGGCTGGAGCCCGAAACCGCCGCGAACAGCGCACAGGCCAGAACGCCGCCCAGGCCGAGGCCACCATACCAATGGCCGACCATCGAGGTGGCGAAATTGATCATGCGTCTTGCCACGCCCCCGTGCGTGAGGAAGTTGCCTGCCAGGATAAAGAACGGGATCGCCATGATCTCGAACTTCTCGATGCCAGTGAACAGCTTGAGCGCCACCGACTCCAGCGGCACATCGGTGAAGCCGAACAGGAAAGTGAGGACCGTGAGGCCCAGCGAGATGGACACCGGCATCCCGGTGAGCATCAGGGCCGCGAGAAGGATGAAAATGATTGCCGCGTTCATGGTCGTTTACCTGCGTCGTTCTTGCGGTCGGCGTTGCCGGTGCGGTCCTCGTCGGGGTGCAGGTTGTCCTTGAGGTTGTAGACCTCGGTGTTCTGAGCAACCTCCTCCTCTAGCGTTTCTTCCAGGCCATCGACATGGCCATGGTCATGGTGCGGCAGCTCGCCGGTACGGATGAAGCCCACCAGCACCTGTAAAAAGCGAAAGCACATCAAGCCGGTGCCCAGTGGGATCGCGCTGTAGACAACCCAGGTAGGCCACTCCAGGTCGGGCGTAGTCGGGCCTTCGATCAGTTGTTCGACGTTCATGCCGATGACTTTGAAGATGGCGTAATGCGCGCCGTTGTCCCAGACGAAGGTGGTTCCCATCACGGCAACGATGCCGGTGAACAAAGCTCCGGCGGCCATGCCGATGATGATGAACTTGCCGCGCGCGCTGTTGCCCAGGCGGTTGATGAACACGTCCACGCCCACGTGGATGCCGGTGCGCACACCGTAAGCGGCGCCGAATTTGGCCATCCACACGAACATGATGATGGTCAATTCCTGCGCCCAGGTCATATTGATGGACAGCAGCCAGTCCTGCAATCCGGGGATGGCGTAACCGGCCGCGTAGCGGTGCAGCACCGCGACGAAAACGATGAGCGTGGCGCCGCCCATCAGGAAGGTGATCAACCACTCTTCCAAATGATCAAGGATTTTCATGAAAATGTTTCTCCGTGGGAGATCGCTGCGCAGTGCCGGTACACGGCGGGAGTGCCCGTCGCCGGGCACTCTCAACGCGCCAGGGCGCTGCGCTGCAGCCCCGGCGGGAGGGTTGGATCAGAGTTTGGCGGGATTGAAGCCGGTGGCCTTGTAGACGTCCTCGATGATCTCCTTGCCGATGCGGCTGGACATCTTGTCATGCACCGGCACGAGGGCCTTCTTCAGTGCCGTGCGCTCTTCGGCCGTGGGTGTGTAGATGGTCGTCTTGCCACTGGCTTTCACCAACTCCATGGCCCGGTCGTTCTCGTCCTGGGCGATCTGATTGGCATACGCCGTGGCCTGGCGCAGGGCATCCTCGAGCTGGCCGCGTACGTCGGCGGGCAGGCCATCCCAGAACTTCTTGTTCACGATGACCGCATAGCCCAGGTAGCCGTGGTTGGTCATGCTGACGTGCTTTTGCACTTCATGCATCTTCTGCGTGTAGAAGTTGGATGGCGGGTTCTCGGTGCCGTCCACCACGCCCGTCTGCAGCGCCTGGTAGGTCTCGCCAAACGCAATGACCTGGGGAATGCCGCCCAGTGCGCGGATCTCCTCTTCCAGCACCTTGGATGACTGGATGCGGTACTTCAGTCCCTTGTAGTCGGCGACGGTGTGCAGCGGTTTGTTGGCCGAGAACACCTTGAAGCCATTGTCCCAATACGCCAGGCCGGTGATGCCGCGTGCCTCCAGCTTTTTGAACAGCTTGGCGCCCACAGGGCCTGCGGTGATCTTGTGCAGCTCATCGCGGTTGTCGAAGATGAAGGGCAGGTCGAAGACCTCGAATTCCTTCACGCCCAGCGGACCGAACTTCGCCAGCGACGGTGCGAGCATTTGCACCGACCCGAGTTGCAGCGCCTCCATCTCCTCCTTGTCCTTGTACAGCGCGCTGTTGGCGTACACCTCGACCTTGACCTTGCCCTTGGTCAATTCGTCGGCCTTCTTGGCGAAGAACTCGGCGGCCTTGCCTTTGGGCGTGTCCTGCGCCACCACATGGCTGAATTTGATGACCGTCTGGGCATGGGCTGCCAGGCTGGCGCCGAAGGCCAGCAGGGCGCAGGTCAGAACTTTCTTCAGGGCAAATTGCATGGGAGTTTCCTTGGTCAATGATGGATGGAATGGGCGCACTGTAGGCGTGCAGATACCAGGCTGTAACTGTGGCGTTCCACAGCTAGGGTTTACCCCAAATACCCGCGACCTGGCTTCAGGACGGTGCGCACCCGCTCCAGCCAACCGGTTCCTATGCGGCCCTGCAGGCCGACGTAGACCTCGCGGGTCGCTTCACGCAGGCGCTGGCGCTGGGCCTCGTTCAGCGTGTGGATGCGCGTCGCCCCGCTCTCCCGAAGCGCCGCCAGGGCGGCGTCGTTTTCATGCTGCGCAATGGCGTTGCCCCATTGCAGCGCCTCGGCCAGCGCGCCGGCGACGAGGCGGCGGTCGTCCGGTGGCAGGTGGTCCCAGAAGCGCTGGTGCGCCACCACCGCGTAGCCCAGCCAGGCATGGGAGGTCAGGCTCAGGTCGATCTGCACCTCGTGCATGCCCTGGGTCCAGAAGTTGGAAATCGGGTTCTCGGTGCCGTCGACCACGCCCATGGCGAGCGCGCGGCGTGTTTCCCCGAAGGCCAACACAACCGGCCGTGCGCCCAAAGCGCGCATCTGGTGCGCGATGACGCGCGAGCTTTGCACGCGCATGCGCAGGCCGACGAAGTCCTGTGGTTCGCGCAATGGGCGGTTGGCGCTCATGTGCTTGAACCCGTTGTCCAGGTAGCCCAGGCCCACCAGCCCCTGGCGCGCCAGTCCGGCCAGCAGGTCCTGGCCCACGGCACCCTGCGTGACCCGGTGCACCTGCTGGCGCGCCTCGAACAGGAAGGGCAGGTCGAACAGCTCGAATTCCGGAAAGCCGATGGGGCCGAACTTGGACAGGGAGGGCGCCAGCATGTCCACCCCGCCGAGCTGCAGCGCCTGCATCTCCTCGGCATCGCCGTAGAGCAGCGAGTTCGGGTAGATCACCACTTGAATGCGCCCCTGGCTTGCCGCCTGCAAGTTCTCCCGGAAGCGCTCCAGCGCCAATCCCTTGGGCGTCTGCGGTGCCACCACGTGCGACAGGCGGATGGTGAGCCGCGGCTGTGGTGCACTCTTGAGCGGCAGCGCGGCCAGGGCCAGGGTCTGCAGGCAGCGGCGGCGAGCGGAGGCGGGCAGCATGGCCGGTATTATCCCGATGCCTCCGCGAGAGTCCACACGTGCCCCTCACGCCTCAATCGTCCGATGACTTTGCCCTGCTGCACGCCAGCACGCGCAGCCTGCCTGACCGCAGCCGCTGGGCTGTGCTGTGGATGATGGGCCTGGCCGTACTCATCGTCGGCGCGGTGATGGCGCTGGTCTGGTACCTGGACCATTTCGAGACGGCGGAGGAAGAGCGCCGGCGCGGCGCCGATGCACAGTGGCTGGAGCAAAACGTGCAGTTCCACTTCCGCCGCCTGGAGTACGACCTCGCCCAGCGCGCCCGCCAGGCCGCCCTCGACCCGGCGCAGGCTTTGCGCGACGTGGACAAGGCGCAGGACGCGCCCGCGGGCCTGCTCTGGCGCGCCTCCGGCGTCGTGCTGACGCAGGCCTGGATCGCCAGCCAGGGCGCCAGCGGCGGCGACGTGTTCCAGTGGCAGGAAGACCAGGCGCTACACGCCGACAACTACCAGACCTTGCAGACGCTGCAGGACATTGCCGGTGGCCTGCGACGTGCCAGCTACGCCGGCCCCATGCGCCGCACGGACGGCAGCGTCACCGACCGCGTGTGGCTGGGCGTTCCCTATTTCGATGGCTCGCGCCTGGTCGGCATCTACGTAGCGCAGCTGTCGATGCAGCAGGCGGTGCAGGCACTCTTGCCTGCGTGGTTCCTGCAGAGCCAGACGGTACGCCTGGTGGTGGACGCCGTGGCCCCGCCGTCTGCGCCCCAGGCGCACGGTCCCTATCGCACTGTGATGAACCTGCCCGACACCGACCTGCTGCTGGAGGTGGTTCCGCAGGGGTCGCAGAGTTCGCCCGTGCCGCGCTTCTTCTTCGTCGTGGCGCTCCTGTTCCTGCTGGGCATGCTGGCCAGTCTGGCGGCGCTGCGGCGCGACTTCGTCAAGCGCCAGCAGATGCAGCAGCGTCTGCTGGCCGAAGTGGCTCTGCGCTCGGCTATGGAGCGCTCGGTTGCCATAGGCATGCGCGCCTGGGACATGCAGGGCACCATTCTTTACGTCAACGAGGCCTTCTGCTCCATGGTCGGCTTCAGCGCGCAGGAGCTGCGCGGCGCCAGCGCGCCGCTGCCGTACTGGCCCGCCAACCAGATCGACGAGATCGCCATCCTGCACCGCCGGGTGATCCACCAAGGCACACTGCGGCAAGGCATAGAGGTGCAGTTCCGCCACCGCAACGGCGAGCGTGTGGATGTGCTCATCCACGAAGCGCCGCTGTTGGCCGCCGATGGCACGCAGTTGGGCTGGATGAGTTCGGTGCTCGACATCAGCGAGCGCAAGCGCGCCCAGCAACTGGCAGCGCTGCAGCAGGAAAAGCTGGAGGCCTCGGGCCGGCTGGTGGCGGTGGGCGAGGTCGCCTCGACGCTGGCGCACGAGCTCAACCAGCCGCTGGGTGCGCTGGCTAGCTTCGCCGCCGGCCTGCTCAACCGCCTGCAGGGGGAGTCGATCACGACCGACGAGGTGAGGCCCGTGGTGCAGCGCATCGCCCAACTGGCCGAGCGCGCCGGCGGCGTGATCCAGCGCGTCAATGCGTTCGCCCGCAAGCGCGAGCTGCAGTTGACGCAGGTGGATCTGGTGCCGCTGGTGCGTCGCGCCGTCGTCGGCGCGCAGGAGTCGCGCGACACCCCGGTCGTGCTCGACCTGCCCGAGCACTCGGTGCGCGTGCAGGGCGACGCACTGCTGCTGGAACACCTGGTGCAAAACCTGTGCGGCAACGCGCTCGATTGGGCGTGCCGCGGTGCTGCCCGCCCGCAGGTGTGCGTGCGGCTGCGCCAGGACGCTGCCGGAGCCATGGAACTGAGCGTTGCCGACAGTGGCTCCGGCGTGCCGCTGGACGCCCGCGCGCGCATCTTTGACGCCTTCTTCAGTACCAAGGAAGGAGGCATGGGCATGGGCCTGGCCATTTGCCGCTCCATCGTCGAAGCCCACCACGGACGCATCGAAGTGGGCAGCGACCCGGAACTGGGCGGCGCCCGGTTCACGGTCTGGCTGCCGCTGGTGCCGACAGCGCCAGCGGAAAGGGGCGAGGCAGCATGAACCGGATCGCCATCCATATCGTCGACGACGACGCCGACGTGCGCGACGGCCTGGCCTGGCTGTTCGATTCACGCGGCTACCACGCGGCGACCTGGTCGGGCGGCGATGCGTTCCTGCACGCCATCGGCAAGCTGGCGCCGGACTGGGACCACGCTGTGGTGCTGATGGACATCCGTATGGAGCCGCTCTCGGGCCTGGCCACGTTTGAGCGCCTTCAGCAGCTGGGCTGCCCCTGGCCGGTGCTGTTTCTCACCGGGCACGGCGACGTGGGCATGGCGGTGGCAGCGGTGAAGAAGGGTGCCTGGGATTTTCTGGAAAAGCCCTTTCAGGACAACTTGCTGGTGGACCGCATCGAGCAGGCCCTGGCTGCTGCGAGCGCACTGCGCGACGCCAATCTGCAGACCCAGCGCCTGCGCGCCGCGCTGGCCAGCCTGAGCCAGCGCGAGCGCGAAGTGTTGGCTGAGTTGATCCGCGGACACTACAACAAGACCATTGCCGACCACCTGGGCATCACCCAGCGCACCGTGGAGTTTCACCGCGCCAACATCTTCAACAAACTGGGGGTGCAATCGGCGATCGAGCTGGCGCACCAGCTGGGCCGGCTGGGCGCCTCGCCCGGCGCGGCCGGCGAAGGCGCAGAGTAAAGGAACGAAGCCAAGGGCCAAGCGGAACAAGTCCCTGCGCTGCACTGCGACAAACAGCCTGCTTTTTGACAAGCTGGCTCAGGATGAAAAAATGGGTGCGATGGACTTTGCGCGACGCCGCGCGCTGCACTGCCTTTCCCTGGAGACCCATGATCCGATTGAAATCGCTCGCCTCCCTCTTCACCGCCCTGGCCCTGCTGGCTGGCAGCGCCGCTGTCAGCGCCCGCGACATGGTGGCCGTCAGCCGCCCCGAGATCAACATGCGCTCAGGCGCAGGCACCCAGCACGAGGCGCTGTGGGTTCTCAGCCGCGGCTACCCACTGGAGGTTCTGGCGCGCAAGGGGAAGTGGCTCAAGGTGCGCGATTTTGAGAACGACCGGGGCTGGGTCTACCGGCCACTGACCAACGCGGGCACGCCGCACCACGTGGTCAAGGTCCAGGTGCTCAACATCCGCAGCGCCCCCAGCCTCAAGAGCCGCGTGCTGGGCAAGGCGGCGCACGGCGAAATTCTCAGAACCCTTGAGCGCAAGCGCGATTGGGTGAAGGTGAAGCAGGAAGGCGGCCCCACGGGCTGGGTGTCGAGGCGGTTGGTGTGGGGCTGGTAGCGCCGCTGCCCGCGCTGCCGCCGCAAGTTGCCCGCTCAGCACCGGGCCTGCGCGTGCTGAGCCTCAACCTGGGCCGCTGCGAGCGCCTGCGCATTGGCGAGCGCAGCGTGTTGTCGGGGATAGGCAAGCGCCCGGTGGAAGGGCCCGTCGCTGTGGCGCGCCTGGGCCTGGAGGGCGACGAGCAGGCCGACCTCAGCGTGCACGGTGGTCTGGACAAAGCCGTCTATGCCTACCCGGCAGCGCACTATGCTTTCTGGCACGCCGCACGCCGCGAGCGCAAAGTGAGCCTCTTCGATGAAACGCTGCCCCCGGGTTTCATGGGGGAGAACCTCACCGTGGAGGGCTTGCTGGAGCACGATGTCTATGTGGGCGACCGCCTGCATTTCCCCGACTGCGTGCTGCGCGTCACCGCGCCGCGCGAACCTTGCTACAAATTCAACGCCGTCATGGGCTTTGTGCAGGCCGGGCGCACCATGGCGCTGGCGGGAAACTGCGGCTACTACCTGGCTGTGGATCAGCCGGGAACGATTGCAGCAGGGCAAGAGGCCTGGCTGCAGGCTGGCCAGCGGGGCCTGAGCATTGCGCGGGCCATCGCCGGCAAGTGGGCCAAGCACGCGCGGTAGTGCGCGCCCCACCCGTTGAATCAGTCACTTTTTGATAGCTGTCAACGCTTATCAGATAAGCGCTAGAGCCCTATTTGACTTTGAAAATCAGCGCCCCGCCTCGGGCAGCTCGATCTTCACCTCCAGCACCTCCAGGTTGTCCTGGCGCTCCAGGCTCACCTTGAGGTCTTCGGGATTGATCTTGACGTATTTGCTGATCACTGCCACCAGCTCGCGCTGCAGCGCGGGCAAGTAGTCGGGCTCGGAGGCGTTGCGGCCGCTGCGTTCGTGCGCCAGGATGATCTGCAGGCGTTCCTTGGCGACGCTGGCGGTTTTCTTCTTTTCGCCCAGCAGGAAGGAGAGAAAGGACGCCATGGCTTATTTGCTCCCGAACAGGCGTTTGAAGAAGCCGGGTTTCTCGGCATCGATAAAGCGCAGCGGCTTGTCCTGGCCGAGGAACCGGTCGATCACGTCCTTGTAGGCCTCGGACACGTCGGTGCCCTGCAGGTGAATGGCAGGCAGCCCCTGGTTCGAGGCCTGCAGCACCACTTCGGATTCCGGGATGACGCCAATCAGCTTGATGCGCAGGATGTCCTGAATGTCTTCCAGGCTCAGCATCTGCCCTTCCTGCACACGGCCGGGGTTGTAGCGGGTGATGAGCAAATGCTCCCTGATGGGCTCGCCGCCTTCAATGGCGCGCTTGGTCTTGCTGCCCAGCATGCCCAGGATGCGGTCCGAGTCGCGCACCGACGACACCTCGGGGTTGGTCACCAGCAGCGCCTCGTCGGCAAAGTGCATGGCCATCAGCGCACCGCTCTCGATGCCGGCGGGGGAATCGCAGACGATGTATTCAAAGTCCATCGCTGCCAGGTCTTCGAGCACCTTGCCCACGCCGTCCAGCGTGAGCGCGTCCTTGTCGCGCGTCTGGCTGGCGGCGAGCACGAACAGGTTGTCGCTGTTCTTGTCCTTGATGAGGGCCTGGTTCAGGTTGGCTTCGCCCTGGATCACGTTGATCAGGTCGTACACCACGCGGCGCTCGCACCCCATGATGAGGTCGAGGTTGCGCAGGCCGACGTCAAAGTCGATCACGGCGGTCTTGTGGCCGCGCAGGGCGAGGCCGGAAGCAAAGGCGGCACTGGTGGTGGTTTTGCCCACGCCACCCTTGCCGGAAGTCACGACGACGATTTTGGCCATGTGTAGTACGTATTGAAAAGAGAAAATTCAGAGAAAAACGGGGCTTACAAAGGCTCGATCAGCAGCTTCTCGCCGTCGAGCCGCACCTGGGCCGGCTTGCCCAGCACCTCGGGCGGTATCGCCACCTCGGTGGTGCGGTAGATGCCGGCAATGGACACCAGCTGTGGTTCCATGCAGGTCGTGAAAATGCGCGCCTCGGTGTTGCCGCGCGCGCCGGCAATGGCGCGGCCGCGCAGCGGGGCGTAGACGTGGATATTTCCATCGGCAATCACCTCGGCGCCAAAGCTGACCACAGCCAGCACCACCAGATCTGCGCCGCGGGCATAGACCTGCTGGCCTGAGCGCAGCGGCTTGTCGATCACCACCGTCGCCGGACCGGGGATCTGCACCTCGCGCACCACTTCAATTTCGTGCACCACCTCATGCACCACTTCCCGCGCAGCGCTCTCGGTGCGCGCGGGCCCGGCCTCCGGAGCCGCGGCCAGACCGGCAGCAACGGCTGCGGCCATTTGCTCCGGATTGCCCCCTCGCACCGCCACGGGCAGCGTGGCGTGGGCGCGCAGCACGGCGCACAGTCCGGGAAAATCGATGGCCTCCTGCAACTCGCGCAGCCACGCCAGATCGATCAGCACGGCGTCGTTGTCGAAGAAGCCGGGATCGTCCTGCAGGCGCTCGGCCAGCTCGCTGGCGAGCCGCGCCGGGTCGGGAGAGCGCAGCAGCACGGCCAACACGGGCAGCGAAGCGCTCTTGAGCTCAATACGGGTGCGGGCCAGGCCCGCCGTGTCTGCGGCCATGAAGTCTCTGCGTTGCGCCCGGCTCTTCCAGGCGCGCGAAAAGGCCCGAGTGTACTTGGGCGTGCCGCAGCGCCTGCGGGTGTGCGGGCGGCCTGCCCAGATGCGCTCAGGCGCAAGCATCGTGCTGCCAGGAATCGCTCCGGCTCACCGCGCCAGTACGGCATGGTGCAAACCCCAGGGCGCAGGAACCCAGCATTTCTGTCACGATGGTGGGCCGCCTATCCTGGGCACGTGTTCAAGCGCTTCGCCATTTTTTGAAGCCGCCCGACCCTGCGGGAGAGCCCTTTGAACCAGCACCTGCCTTTTTTCAGTACTCTGGCGCTGCAGGACGCGCTCCAGTTGTCCCGGGAAATGCTGGAGCATCTCCCGGTGGGCATTGCCCTGTTCGACCCCGAGCTGCGTGTTTTGTCCATCAACCGCCTGGCCATCCGGATGCTGGAGTTTCCGCAGGAGCTGTTCTCCGGCGAGATGCCCTCACTGGAGGATTTGCTTTACTTCAATGCCTGCCGTGGCGAATACGGCCCTGGCGATCCGCACGAACAGACCCGCCAGCGCATGGAGCTGGCGCTGAAGCTCGAAGCGCACCGCTTTGTGCGCCAACGCCCTGACGGCGTCGTGCTCGACGTCATTGGCGCGCCCCTGCCCGGCGGCGGTTTCGTCAGCATCTACACCGACATCACCGAGCGCGAGCGCAATGCCACGGCCATGCGCGACCAGGCCCTGTACCTGAGCAGCGTGCTGGCGCACCTGCCGCAGGGCATCTCGGTGTTTGACGAACAGTTGCGCCTCAAATGCTGGAACCAAAAGTTTCTCGAGGTGCTCGACCTGCCGCCAGCGGGGGTCTATCCCGACGTGGCGTTCGAGGACCTGATCCGCTACCCGGCCGAGCGCGGTGAGTTCGGCCCCGGTGACCCCGAAGCCTATGTACAACAACGCCGAAAAGGGGCCCTGCGGTTTGAGCCCCACCGGCTCGAACGCACCCGGCCCACGGGCCGCACACACCTGATCGAGGGCTGCCCCATGCAGGCCGACGGGCGTACGGTGGGCTTCGTCACCAGCTACACCGATATCACCGAGAACAAGGCGCGCGAGGCCGCCCTGACCGAGAAGAACGCGCTGCTCCAGACCCTGGCCGACAACCTGCCTTGCGGCGTGAGCATCTTCGACAAGGATCTGCACCTGGTGCTGATGAACGACGAGGCCATCCGCCTGCTGGGCTTTACCCGCGAGCTGGTCAACCAGTGCCCCCATTTTTCCGAACTGGCGCGCTTCAATGCCGAGCGGGGTGAATACGGCGCGGTAGATGTGGAAGCTTTCGTGGCAGATCTCACGGCCAAGGCGCTGCACCCCACACACCACCGCATGGAGCGCGTACGGCCCAACGGGGTCGTCATTGATCTGGTGGGGGCCCCCATACCGCACGGTGGTTTGGTCACCCTCTACTCCGACGTCACCGAGCAGCGCAACGCCGCGCGCGCCATCGAACGCCTGGCGCACCACGACACCCTGACCGGCCTGGCCAACCGCTACGCGCTGGAGGCACGGCTGGACCAGCTCGTGGCCGACGCGCGGCGCCACGACCGCCGGCTGGCCGTGCTGTTCCTCGACATGGACAACTTCAAGGGCATCAACGACAGCATGGGCCACAGCGTAGGGGACGAGTTTCTGCGCGTGACGGCACAGCGCCTGCGCAGCGCCGTGCGCGAGAACGACATCGTGGCCCGGCTCGGTGGGGACGAGTTCGTGGTGGTATTTTCGGACATGGGCGAACCCCAGCATGCCCTGTCGGCAGCCACCAAGTTGCTGGACAAGTTGTCCCAACCGGTCACCCTGGCCGGGCAGGAGCTGAGCCCCTCCACCTCCATCGGCATCTGCTTCTTTCCACAGGACGGACGAGACCGCGGCAGCCTGATGCAAAGCGCCGACATCGCCATGTACCAGGCCAAGCAGATGGGCAAAGGCACCTACCGCTGCTTCGACCCGGCCATGATGGCCGTGGCCACCCAGCGCGCGGCCATGGAGCGGGCGCTGAAAGAAGCGGTCGCACTCGAGCGCTTCGAGGTGCACTACCAGCCGCTGGTGGACTGCCGCACCCGCGCGGTGCTGGGGTGCGAGGCCCTGATTCGCTGGCAACACCCCGACGGCCATTGGATCGCGCCGCTTGATTTCATCCCCCTGGCGGAGGAGCTGGGCCTGATCAACCAGGTGGGCAAGCTGGTGCTGCAGCTGGCCTGCAGCACCCTGGCCCTGTGGCACCGCGAGGGATTCACACATCTGGGCATGTCGGTCAATCTCAGCGCGGTGCAGTTGCGCAATCCGCTCCTGCCCGAACAGATTGCCGAAATACTGCAAATCAACGGCCTGTCGGCGGCCGCCTTGACGCTGGAGATCACGGAATCCGTGGCCATGCAGGACCCCCAGACCAGCATCCAGCGGCTGGAGCAGATTCGCGCCCTGGGCGTGCGCCTGGCCATGGACGACTTCGGCACCGGCTACTCCTCGCTCGCCTACCTCAAGCGCCTTCCGCTCAACATCCTCAAGCTCGACCGCAGCTTTGTGCAGGATCTGGAATCGAACCCCAACGACGCCGCCATCTGCACCGCCACCATCGGCCTGGCACACCACCTGGGACTGGCTGTGGTGGCCGAAGGCGTGGAGACCGAGGGGCAGCATGCCTTCCTCGACCGCCTGGGCTGCGACGTGTGCCAGGGCTACCTGTTCAGCCGCCCGTTGCCCGGCGACGCGCTGCGGCGATGGCTGGGCGGCCTGCCGGGTGTCAGCACGGCGTGAGCAAGGGTCTGCCTTGCCCTACGCCGCCCTGCGAAGACAGAAATGCAAATAGAAACGCCGTTTTCCATCGGCAGTGTTCCAATCGCCCGGCACAGCGCGGCGGCCCCGAGCGGTTCGCGAGCGCATCACTCGTTTTCAAGAAGGATTTTTGAGATGACCACCGCCCCCAGTCTGACTCCTGCGCACTCGCGCGCCACAAGCCTTTTGCGACCCGTTGTGGCGCTGGGCTGCGCCCTGGTGGCCCTGACGGGCTGTGGCGGCGGCTCTGGCGACACGGCGCAGCCACCCGCAGCCAACCTCGCGGCACCCACGAACTTCACGGTGAGCAACCTCGGAACCTTCGGATGGAGCGCGACACCTGGCGCCACCCGTTATGAACTGTTTGTGGACCCGGACGGCGCGGGCCCGCTGGCAGAGGCCAAGGCAGACGATTACAACCAGGCCACCGGCACCGGATTTACTTACGCTCAAGCGGGGATTCAACAGATTTCAGGCGCCCTCTACGCAACCGCCTCTGCGTCCAGCCTGGCAGCAAGCCTCAACGCCCACTACCGCCTGCGCGCGTGCGACGTCAGCGGTTGCGGCGCTTTTACGGCGGCGAAGACCTATGACATTGTCAATGCCATCAGCCACGAATTCCCCTCGGGACGTGTCGCCACCAAATTTACCTACGGTTTGGACGGCTATCCGCGGCTATCCAAGGACGGCCTGACATTGGTCATCGGCCAGTCGAGCCCCGCCGCCGACTCTGCTGTGTACGTTTTCACGCGCCCCAGCAGCGCGCAACCATGGCAGCCACAAACGGTTCTGCGCTCCGGCAAAAGCTATTTCGGGGAGAAGGTCGCGCTCTCCTCGGACGGCAGCACCCTGGCCATACAAGGAATGGAACCAACCAACGGCAATGTCAATGCGCTCACTAGTGTGGTGTACCTCTACCAGCGCAGCGGCAGTACCTGGGATCAGCAAGCCTCTCTGGAAGCACCCACCGCACCATCGGCATGCCCACAACCATGCCGCGCTGGGAGCATTGGTCATTTGGCGCTGTCTGCCAATGGCAACCTGCTTGCTACATCGCTGAGCTTCAACACACCCGCAGGCGTCGGTTCCACATCCATTGGCGCCGTAGTGACCTACGTCCGCAATGGAACATCGTGGTCTCAACAAACCTTGCTGGAAACGGGCGGCAAATCTGTGGATCTATTGGCTCTGGCAGCAGACGGCAAAACCTTGGCAGTGAATCAAGGCGCTTTTTATCTTGGCGCCCCCTCACCACAGACGACCACCCCTTTCGCGCTGGTCTTTACCCAGCAAAATGGCACGTGGAGCCAGCAAGCCCGCATTCCCGTAGGCATTGTGTACCTGGTGACTGTTGGGGCTAGCTCGCTCAGCACCATGGAGCTGTCTGGCGATGGCAACACCCTCGCCATCCTTGCCAGCAATGATCCTGGGCGTCAGCCCCCAGAACTCGACATCAAGCCAGCGGATCTCTCGTGTGGCCCGATGGTGGGCAGCTTGTATATGGCACTGTATGCACGCAATAGCAGCACCTGGCAACGGCAAGCCGCGATCTCGCGCGGAAATGCAGACTCCTGGGCACTGGCCAGCGACGGCAACGCCGTGTTCTACGGCAACGCACTGTTCACGCGCAGCAACGGCACCTGGGCTTGCCCTTGATCGGCTGCTGCGCGAGGGGCCTGCCGAGCTTTGGGGCCAGACAAAGCGCGGCTCGGTGTACCCGGTGGCATCGAGCCCTGCATTAGCATCGGCACCATGCCCCTGACGCGAAAGCCCCACCTCGACACGCTCTTCATTGCCTTGCTGCTCGCCTGCTGCATGTTCTGGGGCTTTCAGCAGGTGCTGATCAAAGCCACTGTGGCCGAGGTGGCGCCGGTGTTCCAGGGCTTTGTGCGTTTTGTCATGGCGAGCGTCGCTGTCCTGCTCTGGTGCCTGTGGCGCGGCGTGCCGGTGAGCCCCTTGCACGAGGGCCGCCAGAACCGCGGGGCGCTTTGGGGCGGACTGCTGGCCGGGGCGCTGTTTGCCGGTGAATTCGCGTGCATCTATATCGGGCTGCAGTACACACAAGCCTCGCGCCTGACGGTGTTTCTGTATTGCGCGCCGTTCTGGGTGGCCCTGATTTTGCCGCGCTTGGTCGCTGGCGAAGGCCTGCGCGGCTGGCAATGGCTGGGTCTGGCGGGCGCCTTCGTGGGCGCGGCGCTGGCGCTGGGCGACGGGTTGTGGCACCCCGCTGTGCAGACCCAGCCGCTGGCCTGGGTGGGCGACCTGCTGGGCCTGGCCGCCGGACTGATGTGGGCGCTGACTACCGTGGTGATCCGCAGCACCCCGATGGGCCGCATTGCCCCCGCCAAGCAGCTGCTCTACCAGGTTGGGGTGAGCGCGGCCGTCCTTCCCTTTCTGTCGCTTGCGCTCGGCGAGACCTGGTCTTTGCAACTGAGCGGCTTTGCCTGGGCCTCGCTGCTGCTCCAATCGCTGGTGGGCGCGTTTGCCAGCTACCTGGCGTGGATGTGGATGCTGGCGCACTACAACGCCACCAAGATGTCGTCCTTTGTCTTTTTGACGCCGGTGTTTGCCTTGCTCTTTGGCGCGTTCTGGCTGGGCGAGACCATCACCCCCGGCCTGCTGGCGGCGCTGACGCTGGTGGCAGTGGGCATCATCGTCGTCAACCGCCGCCCCCGGATGGCGGCTGGCGCGTAGGTTTTCCGCCGACACGCAGGCCCGCGCTGCCCTGACGCGCACCAACCCCCGGCCCGCGCACAGTGAAGGCGCGGCGGCGCGCAGCCCGCACATCGCCGCAACACAAGCAAAAGGAGGCTCTCCATGGCCCACAGCAATCTTCTGGGCGGCGACAGCATCGCCGTGCAACCCGATGGCCGCAGCGCCGAGGCGCTGGGCACCAGCGGCAATTCCGACAGCGGCAGCGACGTGGTGGGCACGCTCAGCCGCGCCGAACTGCAAAGCGACAGCGACGCCACCGGCACCGGCGAGCAATCGGACGTAGAGCGCGACAACGCTGCTGCCGCGAGCGACATCCGCCCGGACCGCGTGCGCGGCAGCGAGGGCTTGCAGGCCCCCGGCACGGCTGCCAGAGAAATAGACCAGTTAGCCAGCGACGACGACGCGGCGCCCGGAGAAGATCCGTCGGTCTGAGAGCGGCGCGCTTTTGCTCGCGACGGTCCAAGTCAGGCGCCGTCCGTGGGGCGCATATTGCTATGCAATAGATAGCTGTTTGTGCTTACCCAATAAGCGCTGGACGTCTAAAAGTCTTAGAATTTCGGGATGCGGATGCGGCTGATCATCAAGGAGCCCGACAGCGCGAACACCAGCACCAGCGGGTGCAGGTTCCAGCCGGCCACATGCCACTGGCCAAACCACAGCGTTTCGCGCACCGCGCCCAGCGCGGCAGCCACCGCCAGCAGGGCCACGAGCACGATGGACGTGGGAATGGGCGTGCCCTCGAAGTACTTCACCTTGCCGTCGTCGCCCGAGAGCGTTTCGGCCGTCACGTTGTAGCGCGCCAGGCGCGAGACGCCGCAGGCGACAAAGTAGGCCAGCACGATGCGGTCCCAGCCGCCCTGCATACCGCAGGCGTAGGCCAGCACGGCGGGCGCGACGCCAAAGGAGATCACATCGGCCAGCGAATCGAGTTCGCGCCCCATGGCCGAGCTTTTTTGCCGCCAGCGCGCCACACGGCCATCGAGCACATCAAAAATGAGCGCGGCCAGCACCAGTGCGGCGGCGTAATACACATGCTGCCGGTTGCCGTTTTCCAGGTAGGTCATGGCGGAAAACAGTGCGCCGACGCCGCAAACGGCATTGCCCAGCGTGAACCAGTCGGCGAGGTGGAACTCGCGAATCATGGAAAAGCGCTTCGGGCGGTTATCAGTGGAGTCGGTCATGGGGGCCTTCCGGCAGAGGTCGGGGCTTCATTATGGAAGCGCGCCTGGCAGCTTCCCTGTCGGCGAAACGCGCATATGGCTGGGGGCGGGCCAGGGGCCGATCGCCCGGAGACGCCAGCGTGCGGCAACTGCCGGTGCAGCGCCAGGGTTATGTGATGACCACCTGGGCGTTTTAGCCGCGCATGCGCGCTGCGCGCTCGACCGCAAACGCCACGTACCAGTCGAGGCAAGCGGGGTTCGCCATGGCGTCCTTGTTGACCACTTTGTCGATGGGCTGGCCCAGCAGCATCTTCTTGATCGGCAGCTCCTGCTTTTTGCCGCTGAGCGTACGCGGCACCTCGGGCACGGCGAAGATGTCGTCGGGTACAAAGCGCGGGCTCAGGGCGGTGCGCACCGCCCCGTTGATGCGCGCGCGCAGCGCCTCGGTAAGCAGGTGGCCCGGGCGCAGCACCACAAAGAGCGGCATGTAGCTCTCGCGCCCCAGGTATTCCAGGTCCACCACGAGGCTGTCGATCACCTCGGACAGGGCTTCGACGGCGCTGTAGATTTCGCTCGTGCCCATGCGCAGGCCGTGGCGGTTGATGGTGGCGTCCGAGCGGCCGTAGATCACGCAGCCAGGGTGGTCCGCACTGCCGATCTCGATCCAGTCGCCGTGGCGCCAGACGGCGCCCATCTCGGGCGGGCCGTCGCCGCCGCCGGGCAGGCGCCCGTGGCCCGCAGGAAAGGTGTCGAAGTAGCTCGACAGGTAGCGTTCGCCACCCGGGTCCCCCCACAGGTACAGCGGCATCGACGGGATGGGCTGCGTGCAGACCAGTTCACCGACGGCGTCCAGCACCGGCTGGCCGTGGGTGTCCCAGGCCTCGACGGCGGCGCCCAGCATGCGGCACTGCATGCGGCCGGGGATTTGCGGCAGCTCGCAGTTGCCGCCAATGAAGGCGCCGGCAAAGTCGGTGCCCCCCGAGATGTTGGCCCACCAGATGCCGTCCGCCCGGTTGCCATCGACGCCCGCCGCCGCCATGAAGCGCGTGCCCCATTGCTGTACTTCGGCCGACAGCGGCGAGCCGGTGGAGCCCAGCGCGCGGATGCGGGTCAGATCGCCGCACTGCGCGGCGGTGATGCCGGCCTTCATGCAATTGGCGTAGAAGGCTGCGCCCGCGCCAAAAAAGCTCACGCCGGCTTCGCTGGCAAAACGCCACAACCGCGTCCAGTCGGGCGCTTCTTTGGATCCGCCGGGGTTGCCGTCGAAGATGGCGCAGGTGGTTCCCAGCAACAGACCCGCCATCTGCGCATTCCACATGACCCAGCCGGTGGAGCTGTACCAGTGGTAGCGCTCGCCCCAGCTGTTGGGCGCGTAGCTGCAGCCAATGTCGTTGTGCAGCGCGCCCAGCTCCATCAGCACCAGCAGCATGCCGCCGTGGCCATGGACGATCGGTTTGGGCAGGCCGGTGGTGCCGCTGGAATAGACGATCCACAGCGGGTGGTCAAAGGGCAGCCACATCGGTTCAAAGCCGTCAATTTCGGCATCATTTTGGCCGCTAGCGCTTATCCAGCTTGCACAACCAGCTACAGAAACAGAAGCATTCAGGTTGCCCACCACGACGCAGTGGCGCAGGCTGGGCAACTGCGCGCGCAGCTCGGCGAGCACCGGCAGGCGATCGTGCTCGCGACCGCCGTGCACCACGCCATCGACGCCAATCAGCACCGTGGGTTCGATCTGCCGGAAGCGGTCCAGCACCGCCTGCGTTCCCATGTCGGGCGCACAAATGCTCCAGACGCCGCCAATGGCCGCCGTCGCCAGCAGGGCGACTGCAGCTTCAGGGATGTTGGGCAGGTAGGCCGCCACGCGATCGCCCGGCTGCACACCTGCGGCCTGCAAGTGCAGCGCAAGCGAGGCCACCTGGCGGCGCAGCTCGGGCCAGGAGAGTTCGCGCTGCGCGCCGCGCTCGTTGCTGGCCACGATGGCCGGCATGCCGGCGGCCTCTGCGCCATCGACATGGCGCAGCACCTGGCGCGCGTAGTTCACCTGCGCGCCGGGGAACCACACCGCGCCGGGCATGGCGTTCCTGGTCAGCACGCCCAGGTGCGGCGTGGGCGACTGGATGTCGAAGAACTCCCAGATGCTTTGCCAGAACACGTCGAGATCGGTGGTGGACCAGCGCCACAGCGCGTCGTAGTCGTCAAAGTGCAGGCCGCGCTCGGCGCGCAGCCAGTCCTGGTAGAGGCGAATCTGAGGAATGTGGGGCGCTTGCATAGACTCTTGAGGGTAGCGCCACCGACGCGGCGACGTGACTAGGGTTTGTACGGTTGTACAAAGGTTTTGTACGATCGTTCAATACCGCCATGCCGACGCTCATCCGCCCGCGCACACGCCGCGCAAAAACCGCCACGGGCGAGCGCCCAGATCGCCGCGCGGCCATCCTGTTGGCTGCAGAAAGGCTGTTTGCCGAGCATGGCTATCACGCAGTATCGATCCGGCAGATTGCCCAGGAAGCCGCCGTTCCGCTGGCCCTGGTGGGCTATTACTTTGGCCAGAAGCACGAGCTGTTTCACGCCATCTTTGCCCATTGGCGCGGCACCATCTCCGAGCGCCTGGCGCTGCTGGCCGACGCCGAGACGAGTCCACGCGATGCCCACCACCTGGGCCGCATCGTGCACGCCTTTGTGCAGCCGGTGCTGCAACTGCGGGCCAGCAGCGAAGGCGAGTACTACGCGCTGCTGGTGGCGCGCGAGCTCCTGTACCGCACTCCAGGCACTGAGCAGGTGCTGGCCGATTTTTTTGACCCCATGGCGCACGCCTTCATTGCGGCGCTGCAGGCGGCCTGCCCCGGCAGCACGCGGGCCCAGACCGCCTGGGCCTACCAGTTCACCATGGGCGCGCTGCTGCACCACCTGATTGATCACCGCGTCGAACGCCTGTCGCTGGGCGCCAATACGCCCCACGACGCGCAGGCCGCGCCGCTGCTCACGGCCTTCATTACCGCCGGAATTGGCGCGCTGCTGCTGCCGGCGCAGCCGCTCCCGCATTCCGCCGCCACCCGTTGATACCGACCCAAAAGGAGACTTCCCATGCACCGCCGCACCCTGCACCGCCTGACCCTGGCCGCCACGCTTGCCCTTGTCGCCACGGGCACCGCGTACGCCCAGCAAACGATTCGCCTCACAGCGGCCGGCGGCCATCCGCCAGTGTTCCTGTGGGTCAAGCTCATCGACGAATTTTTCATCCCCGAGGTGGACAAGCGCCTGGCGGCCGCTGGCGGCAAGACCAGGATCGACTGGACGCGCGCCTGGGGCGGCACGCTCATCAAGATCGGCAGCGAATCCAAGGGCATTGCCGACGGCGTGGCCGACATCGGCTTTGTTGGCACCATTTTTGAAGCGCCGCGCTTCCCGCTGCAAAACGTGAGCTACTTCGCGCCTTTTGGCTCCGACGACATCGGCGCCGTCACCAAGGTGGTGAACCAGCTGCAGCACGACGTACCCTCCATGGGCGGCACCTGGACCAAGAACGGCCTGGTGTACCTGGGGGGCGCAGCGCTCGACTCCTACCACCTGTGGACCAACTTCCCGGTCAACTCGGTGGACGACCTCAAGGGCAAGAAGATCACGGCGCCCGGACCCTCGGCCAACTGGATTCGCGACACCGGCGCGGTGGCGGTGGCGGGCAACCTGAACACCTATTACGAGGACATCAAGTCGGGCGTGTCCAACGGTGTCATCACCTTCGCCACCGGAGCCTGGGGTGCCAAGGTGCACGAAGTGGCGCCCTACATCACCAAAGTCAATTTCGGCTCGCAGTTCGCAGGCGGCATCGCCATGAACAAGGGGCGTTTCGACAAACTGCCGCCTGAGGTGCAAAAAGTCTTCCGCGACGTCGGCGACGAATACAGCGTGCGCTTTGCTGCGGCGCAGACCGCTGCCGCCGCCGGCCTGCTCAAGAAGATGGAAGAAGCCGGCGCCAAGATCAGCGAGTTGCCGGCCGCCGAGCGCAAGCGCTGGGCCGATACCTTGCCGCCGATTGCCAAGACCTGGGCCGCTGACCTGCAAGCCAAGGGCCTGCCCGCCGACGAAGTGCTCAAGGGTTATGTCGAGGGGCTCAAGAAAAGCGGCGCCGATTTGCCGCGCGACTGGTCGGCCAAGTAAGAACGCGGCAACATGGAGCATTCAGCCCCAACCGACGCCAGCCCTCCAGCAGTGGCGCGCGACGCCTACGGCCAGCCCATGCCTTGGAAGTTCCACCGCGTGCTGCAGGCGCTCAATGCGCTGGGCACGCTGTGGATCGTGGCGCTCATGGTGCTCATCAACACCGATGTGCTGGGCCGCAACCTGTTGAACGCACCGGTGCGCGGCGTCACCGAACTGGTGTCGCTGTCCATCGTCGGCATCGTCTTCCTGCAACTGGCCGACACGCTGCACAGCGGCCGCATCACGCGCGCCGATGTGATGCTGCAAGGCCTGGAGCAGAACCGGCCGCGCCTGGCGGCGCTGCTGCACGCCGCCTTCCACCTGATCGGTGCGGTGCTGATGGCGACCATCCTCTGGGCCGCCTGGGAGCCGCTGTGGGAGTCCATCCGCATCCGCGAATATGTCGGCGCGATTGGCGACTTCACCGCGCCGGTGTGGCCGGTGCGCCTGGTGATGCTGGTGGGGCTTGCGGCCACGCTGACCACCTTCGTGCTGCTGGCGTACGCCGACTGGCGGCGCTTTGGCGCGCTGCGCCAGCGCACGGTGACCCTGCCATGAGCCCGGCGCTGATTGCCTGCGCCTCCCTGGTGCTGATGCTGGCGCTGATCTGGGCCGGCATGCATGTGGCCGTGGTGCTGGCCGTGGTGTCCTTCATTGGAGTCTGGCTGATCAGGGGCGATCCGGGCATTGCCGCCAACCTGCTGGCGCAGGCCAGCAGCGATGCGATTGCCAGCCACATCTTTGGCGTGGTGCCGCTGTTCGTGCTGACCGGCTTTCTCGTCGCCCACGCCGATATCGGCAAGGACGCGTTTGAGGTGGCCAACCAGCTGCTGCGGCGCCTGCGCGGCGGCCTGGGCATTGCCACGGTGGCGTCGAACGCGGTCTTTGCGGCCATCACCGGCGTCTCCATCGCCTCCGCCGCCGTGTTCACCCGCGTGGCGGTGCCCGAGATGCTGCGCTTTGGCTACAACCCGAAGTTTGCCGTGGGCGTGGTGGCCGGTTCCTCGGTGCTGGGCATGCTGATCCCGCCCAGCCTGTTGATGATTCTGTACGGCTTCCTGGCCAACCAGTCGGTGGGTGACCTGTTCACCGCCGGCATCGTGCCGGGGCTGGTGCTGGCGCTGGCCTATGCGCTGGGCATTGTCGTGATGTCCTACGTCTGGCCGCGCTCGGTGTACCTGGGCGGCGCGCCGCAGCCCGTTGACGCGATGGTGCTCATGCCCGCGGGCATGCTGCTGCGCAAGATGGTGCCCAGCGTGCTGATGATCGTGCTGGTGCTTGGCGGCCTGTACGCGGGCTACTTCACCGCGACCGAGGCGGGCGCCGTCGGCGCCGCGCTGGCCTTGGTGATTGCGCTGCTGCGCGGCAAGATCACCCCGCGCACGCTCTGGAGCGTGCTGACCGAAACCGGCCATGTCACGGTGTCGGTCAGCTTCCTCATCATCTGCGCCACCATCTACACGCGCATGCTGGCGATGTCGGGCATGCCGCAGTTCCTGCTGGAATCCATGACCCACGCCGGCCTGGGCGCGACGGCGTTCCTGATGGTCTACGTGCTGATCGTCATTGCGCTCGGCATGGTGGTCGATTCCTCGTCCATCCTGCTCATCGTGCTGCCGCTCATGCTGCCCCTGGCCGAGCAGTTCGGCATGAACATGATCTGGTTCGGCGTGGTCACCGTGGTGGCGGTGGAAATTGGCCTGCTGACGCCGCCGTTTGGCCTGTCGGTCTACGTCATCAAGAGCACGCTGCAAGACCAGAGTGTGTCGCTCGGCGACATCTTCCGTGGCACGGCGCCGTTCACTCTGATGATGTTTGCCGTGCTGCTGCTGCTCATCTTCTTCCCATCGATCAGCCTGGTGCTGCTCAAGTAAAGGACTTGCCATGCACGGCCCCAACCCGCTCGACGGTTTCGAGGTCGACCGCGCAACGATCCAGACCGTTGGCCACGACCTGCAGCGGCCCGAATGCATCTTGGCCGAGCCGGACGGCACGCTCTGGGCAGCGGACGCGCGCGGCGGCGTCATGCGCATTGCTCCGGACGGCACCCAGCGCTTCATCGGCCAGCAGGCCGATGCGCGCTTTGGACAGGCCAAGGCCGACGACGACGCCGCCGTTGAGCACAAGTTCACCACCGGCACGCTGCCCAACGGCCTCGCGTTCGCCGAGAACGGCGACATCCTGATCTCCAACTTCGGCACCGACCGGCTTGAGCGCATGACCCGGGACGGCCAGACCCGCGTGCTGGCCGACTCCATCGACGGCCAGCCCATAGGCAAGGTGAACTTCGTGCTGCGCGACGCCAAGGGCCGCATCTGGATCACCGTCTCGACCCGCGTCAACCCCTGGACCAAGGCGGCTGGCACGCGTGTGCGCGACGGCTACGTGGCGGTGCTTGACGCCACCGGTCTGTACGTGGTGGCGGACGGCTTTCACTTCACCAACGAAATCCGCCTCGACGCACGCGGCGAGTGGCTCTACATCGTCGAGACGACGGGCCCGCACATCACCCGCATGCGGGTGGACGAGAGCGGCCCACGCGTGCGCCTCACCGAGCGCGAAATCTTCGGCCCCAGCCATCTGGGCGGCTTTCCCGACGGCATTGCCTTTGACGCTCACGGCAACCTGTGGTGCACGCTGGTGATGGTGGACCAGCTTATTGCGCTGACGCCGCAAGGCGACAAGCGTGTGCTGCTGGACGACGGCAACCCGCAGGCCTCGCGCCGCTTGCTGCAGGGCATGGCGGACGGCTTCGTCAGCCCGGAAGACATGCTCGCCGCACGCGGCACCGTGGCGCCCTGGATGGCGAGCATCACCTTCGGCGGCCCGGACCTGCGCACCGTGTACATCGGCAGCCTGATGGGCACCCGCATTCCCTTTTTCCGCTCACCAGTGGCCGGGCTGCCGCCCGCGCATTGGAATTAGTCCCCGCTTTTTTTGGAGAACCCATGGCCCGCACCTTTGTCGACCTTTCCATTTATCTGGAAAACGACGTCATTTCCGACCCGCCCGCGTTCGCGCCAAAGATTCAGTACTTCTCGCACGAGAACACCTTTGAGCAGATCGCGCCCTTCTTCCCCGGCCTGAAAAAGGAAGACTTGCCCGACGGCGAAGGCTGGGCGGTGGAGCTGGTTCAGCTCTCCACCCACAACGGCACCCACCTGGACGCGCCCTACCACTTTCACTCGACGATGGACCAGGCGTTGGGCGACAAGAAGCCGGCCATCACCATCGACCAGGTGCCGCTCGAATGGTGCTTTCAGCCCGGCGTGAAGCTCGATTTCCGCCACTTTGCAGACGGCTACGTAGTGACGGCTGCGGACGTCGAGGCCGAGCTGGCGCGCATCGGCCACACGCTCAGCCCCTTGGAGATCGTCGTCGTCAACACCCGCGCGGGCTCGCGCTACGGCCACGGCGATTTCGTCAGCTCCGGTTGCGGCATGGGCTATGCGGCCACCATGTACCTGCTGGAGCGCGGCGTGCGCCTCACCGGCACCGACGCCTGGAGCTGGGACGCGCCCTTTGTGCACACCGCGCAGAAGTACGGCCAGACGCACGACGCGAGCCTGATCTGGGAAGGCCACAAGGCCGGCCGCGACATCGGCTACTGCCACCTGGAGAAGATGCACAACCTCGAAGCCCTGCCGCCCACGGGCTTCATGATCAGCTGCTTCCCGCACAAGATTCGCGGCGCCTCGGCCGGTTGGACGCGCGCCGTGGCGATCTTCGACGACGCGCTGTTGCCCGCCAAAGCGGAGAAGATGTGAGCCCGCCATGACCACGCTCGACCACACCCACGACCCGGCGGCCCGCAGCTGGGTGGCTTCGGCCAACGCGCCCGGCGCCGATTTCCCGATCCAGAACCTACCTTTTGCCGTGTTCCGCCGCCACGGGAGCGACGAGCCGTTTCGTGGCGGCGTGGCCATTGGCGACCAGATCCTGGACCTGGCGGCCGCCGCTGCCAGCGACGTCTTCACGGGCGATGCTGCTCTCGCCCTGCAAGCTGCTGCCGGCCAGACCCTCAATACCCTGATGGCGCTGGGCCAGCCGGCCTGGTCGGCGCTGCGCCTGGCGCTGTCGCGCGCGCTGCGCGCAGGCGCGGCCGAGCAAGCCCAGCTTGCCGCCTGCCTGGTGCCGCAGTCTGATGCCGAGTACACCGTGCCGGCGCGCATCGGCGACTACACCGATTTTTATACCTCGGTCTATCACGCCACCAACATCGGGCGCCAGTTCCGCCCCGACAACCCGCTGCTGCCCAATTTCAAGTGGATCCCGATTGGCTACCATGGACGCGCGTCGAGCATTGGCGTGTCGGGCCAGACCTTCCCCCGGCCGGTCGGTCAGACCATGCCGCCGGGCGCGACCGAGCCCTCGTTCGGCCCGTGCAAGCGGCTGGACTACGAGCTTGAGCTGGGCGTTTTTATGGGCAGTGGCAATGCGCTGGGCCAGCCTATTCCTATTACCGAGGCAGAGGCCGGCGTGTTCGGGCTCTGCCTGCTCAATGACTGGTCGGCCCGGGACATCCAGGCCTGGGAATACCAGCCGCTCGGCCCCTTCCTGTCAAAGAACTTCGCCACCACCATTTCCCCGTGGATCGTGACGCTCGAAGCCCTGGCGCCGTACCGCGTGCCGTTCACGCGTCCCGAGAGCGATCCGCAGCCGCTGCCCTACCTGGACGCGCCCGCCAATTGGGCGCAAGGCGCCATTGACGTGCAGCTCGAAGTGCTGCTGCAGACGCAGGCGATGCGCGATGCGGGCCAGGAGGCTGCACGCCTGACGCACACCAGCTACCGGCACGCTTACTGGACGGTGGCCCAGATGGTGGCGCACCACACGGTCAATGGCTGCAACCTGCAGCCGGGCGACCTGCTGGGCACCGGCACCCTGTCAGGCCCGACGCTGGACCAGGCCGGCGCGCTGATCGAGCTGACCGTCGGCGGCAAGCAGGCGCTCACGCTGCCCAACGGCCAGACCCGAACCTACCTGGAAGACGGTGATGCGGTGGTGCTGCGCGGCTGGTGTGAAAAGCCGGGCGCCGCGCGCATCGGCTTTGGCGAGTGCACGGGAACCGTGCTGCCTGCGCGAAGCTGAGCATCGGGGGTGTAAGAACTTTTGTGTAAACGGTCCATTAGCAGGAAACTGCTGCAGTTCAAAAGAAATGCAAACAAATGACCGTCACGAACGAATTGATCGACAGCCTGCTGGTTGATTACAAGAAACCTGAGGACCTCATCGGGGAGAGCGGCCTGCTCAAGTTGCTTACCAAGAAACTGGTGGAGCGTGCCCTTGAAGCGGAGATGGCTGAACATCTGGGCCACGCCAAGAACGAAGCGGTCGCCAACCCTGCTGGCAACACCCGCAACGGCAAGAGCAAGAAGACCCTCAAAGGCGACTTTGGCGAACTACCCATAGAAATCCCTCGCGACCGCCACGGTAGCTTTGAGCCGCAGATCGTCCCCAAGCACCAGACCCGCTGGGAAGGTTTTGACGAAAAGATCCTGTCGCTGTATGCCCGCGGCATGACCGTGCGTGAAATCCAGAGCCATCTGGAAGAGATGTATGGCGCGCAGGTGTCGCCCACCCTGATCTCATCTGTCACCGATGCCGTCATGGATGAGGCCAAAGCCTGGCAAGCCCGTCCGCTGGACGCGCTGTACCCCATCGTCTATCTGGACTGCATTCATGTCAAAACGCGCGATGCAGGGGCCGTGCGGGCCAAAGCCGTGTATCTGGCTTTGGGCATCAACATGGCTGGCGAGAAGGAAATCCTGGGCCTGTGAATCGCCCAAACGGAAGGTGCCAAGTTCTGGCTGCAGGTGGTCACCGAACTCAAAAACCGGGGTGTGCAGGACATCTTCATCGCCTGCGTGGATGGCCTTAAAGGCTTCCCCGATGCCATTGAGGCGGTGTACCCCAAGACCGCTGTTCAGCTTTGCCTGGTGCACATGGTGCGCCACAGCCTGAACTACGTGAGCTGGAAACTGCGCAAGGTGGTTGCTGCCGACCTGAAACCCATCTACGCCGCATCCACCGTGGACGAGGCGCACATCCGGCTGGGTGAGTTTGATGACAAGTGGGGCGCTGACTATCCGACCATCGTCAAATCATGGCGCAGCAACTGGGCACGCATCACACCGTTCTTTGATTACCCGCCAGAGATACGGCGCATCATTTACGCGACCAACGCCATTGAGTCAGTGAACATGAGTTTGCGCAAGATCACCAAGAATCGGGGATCGTTTCCAAGTGATGATGCGTTGCTGAAATTGTTCTATCTGGCCTTGGCCAACATCAGCAAGAAATGGACGATGCCGCTTAGAGACTGGAAGGCAGCATTGACCCGGTTTACCATTCAGTTCGAGGAGGGAATGCCCAAGCCTTAACACTCGCCCCGTTTACACAAAATTCGGGATACCGCTCTGGCGGCGAGACAGGAACTGCGAAGTCTGCTCCTAGTGGCTCAGGTCATCAAGCCTCCGATCTCCATCTGCGCATCAGCGATGCACATGGTTTCTTGTGGTATCGATCTGAACCTGAGCGCTTTAGTCGGACCAATCCTCGTCCTCGGTGCTCTTCTTGGTCAAACGGCCAGTGTGTTCTTGTCTGCCAGGCAGCTTCGAATAGGGGTTTGCTTGCTGCTCATCGCAACAGGAGACTTTTACATACACCGTGTTCTGGTGTGACCAACTTACCGCAAGGCAACCTCATTCGATACCCCACACCGTCTTCAACGCCCCGATCGCCGCCGCGATCGTCGGATCGCCTATGCGCAACTCGGGGTAGATGAAGATGAGCCGCGTCATCGCGCGATAGTCGCTGAAGATCATCAGCTCGCCTGCGGCTTCCGCTTCCAGCGCCAAGTCTTCCCGGATCAAGCCGATGCCAACGCCGGCCGCGACAAGAGAACTGATCAAAAGCTCATGGTCCGCCTCCACCACCTCCACGGGCTTGATCGCAGCCTCGCGGAAGATGTCGGTCAGCATCTCATGAACCGCGCTCGGCCGCGAGGTGCGGATCCACGGCATCAGCGCGGCATCGCTCCATGAGGCGCCTTGCAAGCGCGTTTTCCAGGCGGCGGGCGCGACGAGACGGAAGGCCAGCTCTGTCAAGACGAGGCCTTCCGCATCGGGTGGCGCATTGCGGCCCACGAAAACGGCGCCGTCGATGTCACCCAATTGCAAGGCTTCGAGCAGCCAACTGATGCGGCTGACCTGCAGTTCCATCTGCAGCGCGGGATATGCCGTGACCATCGTGCGCATGAATTCGCCCATGCGCATGCGCTCGGGGTCGAGCATGGCCACACCGATGCGCAGCTTTCCGGCCACTTGGCCGGAGAGTACTTTTGCACGATTGCGAAAATCGGCGAAGACCTCAAGTATGCGTTCTGCCTTGGGCAGCAGCTCCTGCCCGGCCTGGGTCAAGGCCAGGGACGTCGTCGTGCGCGCGAATAGGCGCATCGACAAATCTTCCTCCAGGGATTTGATTTGGCCGCTGGCCGCGGGCTGGGTGACGTGCAGCGCCTCGGCCGCCTTAGTGATGCTGCCGAGGCGGGCGATGGTGACGAAAGTGCGGATCTGTCGGATGTCCATGGGATTGGGGAGTATCGGCGAACTCGGCTGTGGGCTCGTCCTAGGGTTTACCCCCCACAGCACCGGCTTATGACCTTCATCCGAAATGACGATTGGGTGGAATCTGTGCCAGCTCATATCATTTGGGTACTTCACGCGGAAATCAAAAAGCAAATGGCCATCACCCACACCCAAACCCAGCCGAAGCTGCTCACGCCCTTCAAGCTTCGCTCCATCACCCTGCCCAACCGCATGGTCCTGTCGCCCATGCAAATGTATCGCGCCAAGGACGGCTGCCCCAACGACTGGCACATCCAGCACCTGGCCAAGTTCGCCGTCGGCGGCTTCGGCACCGTCTTCACCGAAGCCCTGTGCGTGTCGGCCGAAGGCCGCAACACCTACGGCGACATGGGCATCTGGTCCGATGAGTTCGTGCCCGCCCTGCGCAAGATCGCGGACACGCTGCGCAGCAGCGGCGCCGTGCCTGCCGCGCAGCTGCACCACTGCGGCCCCAAGTCGGGCCGTCAGCGTCCCTGGGAAGGCTACGGCCCCCTGGGCGCGGCCGAAGCCGACCGTGGCGAGCCCGCTTGGCAGCCGATGGCGCCTTCGGGCAGCGCACGTGCCGAAGGCTGGCACGCGCCGCACAAGATGACCGTGGAAGACGTGGCGCGCGTCGTGGAAGAGTTCGCTGAAGGCGCAAGGCGCTGTGCGCGCGCCGGCTTCGACTTCCTCGAAGTGCATGCCGCGCACGGCTACCTGATCCATTCGTTCCTCTCGCCCAACGGCAACGACATGGACGCTCCGTACGGCGGCTCGCTCGAAAACCGCATGCGCCTCGCGCTGGAAATTGCCGAAGCCGTCCGCGCCAACTGGCCCGACGACAAGCCCCTCTCCTTCCGTCTCTCGTGCGTCGACGACGCCGACGGCAGCGGCTGGTCGCTCGACGACACCGTGGTTCTCGCGCGCGAACTGCAGAAGCGCGGCGTCGACATCATCGACTGCTCTGCCGGCGGCATCGGCCTGTCCCCCACGGCCAAGATCGTGGCTCGTCAGCCGCTGCACCAGGTGCCTTACGCGGAACACGTACGCAGGACGATCGAAGGCCTGCCCACCATCGCCGTCGGCCTCATCACCAAGGCGCAGGAGGCCGAAGACATCCTGTGCCAAGGCAAGGCAGACCTGATCGCCATCGCCCGCGAAGCACTCGTCGATCCCAACTGGGCGATGCGGTCCGCGGTGGAGCTCGGCGGCATCGACCAATTCAACCTGGTCTGGCCTGCGAGCTATGGCTGGTGGCTCTATCGGCGCGCACGGTCTCTCGAGCTCGGGCGCAAAGAACGTTCGGCGCACTGACGGACACATCAATAAACGGCTTCCACGAGACGACAACCCCAAAGGCAATCCATGAACTCCATGCGCATCCCGTCCATCCTCGCCGCCTGCCTCATGGCGGCGTGCTCCACAGCCGCGACCGCAGACGACAAACTGGTCGTCACAGCCTTCGGCGGCATCTGGCAGCAGTCGATCGAGAAGAACTTCGCTTCCTGCTACAAGGACCAGACCAAGAACGACATCTCCATACAGCTCGGCGACCCGGCATCGTGGCTGAGCCGCATCCGCGCCAACCCGGGCAAACCCTCGATCGACGTGGTGACCCTCGCCCCGGCCGAAACCATCAAGGCCATGCGCGCCGGCATGCTCGAGCCGCTCAACGTGAGCAAGCTTTCGAACCTCCCCAACATTCCCAAGAGCCACTACGACAGCTTCAAGGGGCAGGCCGTGAACGTGCACACGGCGGCGCTCGGCGTGCTCTACAACAAGCAAGCCATCCCGAACCCGCCGAAAGACTGGCGCACGCTGCTTGACGGCATCGCTTCCGGCAAGTACGGCAAGCGCGTGTCCCTCCCCGCCGGCACCTACACCTGGGGCCCGGATTTCATCTGGTTCGTCGGCCAGGTCTACGGCGGTAATGCCGACGTCGCTTTCACGAAGCTCAAGGCCATGTCGCCCAGCGTGGTGAAGTACTGGACCGAACCCGCGGAAGCCATCAACCTGTTCGGCACCAAGCAAGTGGACCTCCTGGTCTACTGGGACGGCCGCTCGCACGACTTCATCTCCAAAGGCAATGAGTCCTGGGCAAGCTACTACAACCCGGGCCCGAAATCGCTCGGCACGTCGGTGGCATTCGCGAAGGTCAAGAACGGCAGTGACGCCGCCTGGGACTTCATCAACTGCGCGATCTCGCCCAAGGCCCAGTTGGCCCACGCGAACCTGCTCGGCTACGGCGTGACCAACACCACGGTGACCTATCCCGACGCGCTCAAGGCCCGCATCACGCCGCAATCGGACATGGTCTTCCCCCCGCACGAGATGATCCTCGACAACGCGCCCCAGTGGATCGACCGCTGGAATCGCGAGATGCGCTAACAACAGGACACGAAGCGACATGACAGATACTGTTTCCTTCACCTCGCCGAACGGCGTTCGCGTCGGCATCGACGTCGGTGGTACCTTCACCGATGTGGTAGTTGTCGACGCAGTCGGCAAGATGCGGCTGACCAAGATTCCCACCACGCGCGCCGATCAAAGCGTGGCGATCCGGCAGGCCATCGAGCACATGGCGAATGCGTGGGGCATCGACCTGCAGCGCATTCAGTGCTTCGCGCACGGCACGACCGCCGGGACCAACGCCGTGCTGGAGCGCAAGGGCGCTCGCATCGGCCTGATCACGACGAAGGGCTTTCGCGACGTGCTGGAAATCGGCCGCCAGATGCGCCACCGCCTGTACGACAAGGTGCTACAGCCGGAGACCCCCGGCTTTCTCGCACCCGGCGAATGGCGCCACGAAGTCGACGAGCGCATCGCGGCGGATGGCTCAGTCGTCAAGGCGCTCGGCGACGATGAAGCGGTTGAAGTCATTGACCGGATCGCGGCGCAAGGCGTCGAAGCCATTGCCGTGTGCCTGCTGTTTTCTTTTTTGAATCCCGCGCATGAAAAGCGCATCCAGCAGCTGATCCGCGAGCGCCACCCCCACATCATGGTTTCGCTGTCCAGCGAGGTCGATCCCGCGTTTCGCGAATACGAACGCACGGTCGTCACCGCCTTCGATGCCTACGTGAAGCCCGTGCTGAACCGCTACCTCGGCAACCTGGAAGACCACCTTGCGAACGCCAGGATCCCGGCGCCGCTGCAGGTGATGCAGTCCCGCGGCGGCCTGGCGGGCTCGGCGATCGCGCGCCAGCGACCCGTGCGCCTCTTTCTCTCGGGCCCCGCGGCCGGCGTCATCGGCGCCCGCATGGTCGGCGAGGAGGTGGGACGCGAGCACCTCATCACCGTCGACATCGGCGGAACGAGCTGCGACATTTCGGTGATCAGCGCCGGCAAACCGCTGGTACGCGCAGAAGGGCTGATGAACGGCCTGCCGGTTCGCGTGCCGATGGTCGACGTCAATGCGATAGGTGCCGGCGGCGGCAGCATCGCCAGGCTCGATGCCGGCGGCAGCCTGCGCGTGGGTCCCGCCTCCGCGGGCTCGGAGCCGGGCCCGGCCTGCTACGGCCGCGGCGGCGAATTGCCCACGGTGACCGATGCGTCCGTTGTGCTCGGCTACATCGACCCCGAACGCTTCGCGGGCGGTACGATGAAGCTAGACCCCGCGCTGGCGCGGCGCGTCATCGAAGAAAAAATCGCCAAGCCCATGGGCATCTCCGTCGAGTCGGCGGCCCTGGGCATTCACCGCGTGATCAACGCGCAGATGGTCGAAGGCGTGCGCCTCACCTCCATCCGCCGCGGATTCGATCCGCGCCAATTTGCGCTCATGCCGCTCGGCGGCGGCGGCCCGCTGCACGCCACGGCGCTCGCGAGCGAACTCGGCATGCGCGAAATCGTGGTGCCTCGGCATCCCGGCGTGCTCTGTGCGTACGGTCTGCTCGCCGCGCCCGTCGAACACGAAATGGCCACCGCCTTCCCGCGTGAGCTCAACGACGACTGCATGCCCGAAGCGACCAACGTGCTGGCCACGCTCGATGCGGAACTCGCCACGTTGATGGTCGCCGAGAAGATTTCCCCCGACCGCGTGGAAGTTCACTACAGCGTCGACGTCTGTTACATCGGCCAGTCCTACACGCTCGAAGTGGCTTTCACCCCCGCAACCGAAGGCGCGGCGGAACTCTACGAACGCTTCATCGCGGCGCATGAGCGCGTATATGGCCACGCCACCCGCGCCCCCGCAAAGATCGTCAATCTGCGCTCCGTGCACGAAGCGAAGCCGCAAGGCGCGATGGCCAGGCCCACCCCCGCCAAACCGGGCACGGACCAAGCCGTGCGCACACGCGAAATCCGGGTAACGGGTTTTGCGCAGGGCGTGAAGGCGCGCATCCTGGATCGCGACAGCATCCGCGATGGCGATGTCATCGAAGGCCCCGCGATCATCGAACAGGCCGACACCACCGTGCTGGTGGAGCCGGGCTGGACCGCCACGCTGGCCGGCCACGGCAATCTGATCATCTCTTCCACGCGCTGATCCCGCGTTCACCCACGCACTGAGCCACGTCCGATGCAAATGAACTCTCTCCCTGCCTCGCGCGACCCGATCGCGATCGAAGTGATCCGCAACAAGGTCGAAGGCATCTCCGACGAGATGGAACTCACGCTCCTGCGCAGCTCCTTCTCTCCCATCGTCAAGGAAGGGCTCGATGCCTCGGCTGGCCTGTTCACGGCGGATGGCGCGACGCTGGCAAACGCCTGCGCCATTCCCGCGCACTTGGGCAGTCTTGTGCCCGCCGTGGCGCAGATCATCCAGACGTACCCGGTGCAGACGATGCGCCAGGGCGATGCCTACCTGCTCAACGACCCCTACATGGGCGGCTCGCACCTGCCGGACATTGCGGTAGTGATGCCCATCTTCGTCGACGGCAAGGTCATCGCCTTCTCCGGCACGATCACCCACCACCAGGACGTCGGCGGCATGTCGGCCGGCTCGGTGCCGACGAACGCGACGGAGATCTTCCAGGAAGGTATCCGCATTCCGCCTCTGAAGCTGCTCGACCAGGGGGCGTACAACGAAACCCTCGTCGCGATGCTGCGTCTCAATGTGCGCATCCCCGACATCTTCATGGGCGACCTCAACGCCCAGATTTCCGCATGCAAGGTGGGCGGGCGCCGAATCGTCGAACTGGCGGGCACGTATGGCTACGACGAACTGCGCCGTGTGTTCGACGCGCTGCTGGACCGCTCCGAAGCGCTGACACGTGCCGCCATCCGCCGCCTGCCGCAGGGCACGTTCCGGCACGAGGACGTGCTGGACAACGACGGCATCGACTTCGACACGCCCATCCGCATCGCCGTCGCTGTCACGATCAAGGACGACGAGATCGAGTTCGACTTCACGGGCTGCAGCCCGCAGACGCGCGGACCCATGAACTGCGTGCGTTCCGCGGTGCAGACGGCGGCGTTCTTCGCGGTGCGCGCGCTGACCGATCCGGACATTCCCACGAACGGCGGGTGCTTTCGCGTCGTGAAGCTGGTGCTGCCGCCGGGCTCGATCGTGAACCCGAACGAGCCAGCGCCGGTGAACGCGCGCAGCGCCGCAATGAAGCGCATCGCGACGGTGATCCTCGGCGCGCTCGCGAAGGCGATGCCCGACGACTACCCGGCCGACTCCGGCTCCGAACTGCTCGTGATGGCTTTCGGCGGCGAAGTGCAAGGCAAGCGTTTCGTCGTTGGCGACCTCGTCGCCGCCGGCTCGGGCGCGGCCCGCGGCTTCGACGGCGTGGACGTCATCGAGACCGACATGACCAACTGCATGAACCTGCCGGCCGAAGCCATGGAAATGGAAGCGCCGATCCGCATCAACTGCGTGGCGCTGCGGCGCGACTCGGGCGGCGCGGGGACGTTCCGCGGCGGCCTGGGCGTGGTGCGCGAATACGAAATGCTCTCGGACGACATCACGCTCTCGCACCGGGGCGAGCGACACATGAACGCGGCGCAGGGCCTCGCGGGCGGCGAGCCGGGTGCGATTGCGGTGTCGCGCATCGAACGCGCCGACGGCACCTGCGAGATCATCCCCTCCAAGCGCGTCACGACCTTGCGGCAAGGCGACCGGCTCATCGTGGAGACGGCGGGCGGCGGCGGCTACGGCCCGGCCGCCCAGCGCGATGCCGATGCCGTCCGACGCGACCATCGCAACGGAAAGGTCACCGCGCCGGGCAAGTCCCATGCGGCAGGGTGACATCGTGGAAGCGGTCCAGAATCCAGCCATGGACAGCCCGGGCCCCACGATCCACGCGCCTTCATGGCGCGGGGCCGTGCGCTGGCTCCTGCTGCTGCCGGTTGTCCTCGTCCTGGTCGTGTTCTTCATCGGCCCGGTGGTGTTCAACCTGGTGGAGAGCCTGCGGCTTCCCAATGGCGGATTCGGCTTCGACGCCTACCGCCGCATCCTGACCGACGCGTACTTCTTCGAAGTGGGCCTCCAGACCCTCACGCTCGCGGCCGTCGTCACGGTGGTCTGCCTGGTGCTGGGCTACCCCTTCGCCTACGCGGTGGCGCGCAGCTCGGGGACGATCAAGGCGCTTCTCATCTTCGTGCTCGTCGCGCCGCTGCTCGTCAACGTGGTGGTGCGCTCGTACGGCTGGATGATCGTGATGGGTGGCGGCGGCCTGCTGGACACCGCGTCGCGCGCGCTGGGCTTGCCGGCCGTCAACCTCATGTACTCGTGGCTCGGCATAGTCATCGCGCTCGTGCACGTGCTGCTGCCGTTCATGGTGCTTTCGATCGCCAGCACGCTGGAAGCCGTGGACCTGAACATCGAAGACGCCGCGAGCGTGATGGGCGCAACGCCCCTGCAGGCGCTGTGGCACGTGACGATCCCCATGAGCATCGAAGGGGTCGTCACGGGTTGCATCATCACCTTCACGCTCACCGTCGGCAGCTTCGTGACCGTGATGCTCCTCGGCGACAACTCCACCATGGTCTTGCCGCTGCTGATCTATCAACGCCTCACCACGGTGGGTGACTGGGGTGCGGCGGCGGCGCTCGGCATCGTGCTGCTCGTGGTCGTGATGAGTCTGCTGGGCCTGCAGGCGGCCTTTCGACGCAGGAAGGCGGGCACCGCATGAACCACTTCAACCTCCCCTTGCGGTTCTACGTCGGCGCGATGGTGTTCTTCATGCTCGCGCCCATCCTCGTGATCGTGGCCGTGGCGTTCACGCCAAGCGAATTCGCGAGCTTCCCGCCCAGGGGCGTGTCGCTGCGCTGGTTCGAGAAGGTGCTGAACGACCCCACCTTCGTGGGGGCTTTGTGGAACAGCCTGCGGCTGGGTCTGGTGTCGACGCTGCTGGCGTCGGTGATTACCGTGCCCGCGACGGTTTTCCTGGTGCGCCACAAGCCGCCGGGGGCGCGGGCGCTGCAGACGTTCATGCTGTCGCCTTTGAGCCTGCCGACGATCATCCTGGCTGTGGGCCTGCTCTTCCTCAACGCGAAGATGGGCCTCGGAAGTTCGTTCTGGTCGCTGGTCGCGGGCCACACCGTGATCGTTGTGCCCTACATCATGCGAACGGTGTTCGCGGTGTATTCGAGCGCGAATGCCGAGATCGAGCATGCGGCCGCCGTGCACGGCGCAAGTCCGTTCGCGGTGTTCCGGCACGTGACGCTGCCGCTGCTGAAGCCGGGTCTGCTGGCGGGTGCAATCTTCGGCTTTCTGATGTCGTTCGATGAAGTGTCGGTGGCGCTGCTCCTGAGCGACCCGAAGACGGTGACGCTTCCGGTGTCGATCCTGAGCTATCTCGTCCACAACAGCGATCCGGCGGTGGCGGCTGTGTCGACCATCCAGATCGCGATCGCGGTCGGAACGCTGCTCATCCTTGAGCGCCTCTTCGGCGTGCGCAATCTTATGTTCTCCAGCAGGTGATTTCCATGAACCTCCCATCCCCCTCCCGATCCGCGGGCCACTTGGCGATCCGGTCGCTGAGCAAGCACTATCACGACCAGCACGCGGTGAACAACATCACGCTGGACATTCACCCTGGCGAATTCGTCGCGCTCCTCGGGCCATCGGGCTGCGGCAAGACGACGTTGCTGCGCTGCATCGCGGGGCTGGTGCAGCCCACGGGCGGCGACATCCTCATCGACGGGCAATCCATCGCGCATCGACCGGTGCATCAGCGTGGGTTCGGCATGGTGTTTCAGAGCTACGCTCTTTTCCCGCACATGAGCGTAGTCGACAACGTGGCTTTCTCGCTGCGCATGCGCGGCGAAGCGAAAGAGAAGGCGCGCGAGCAGGCGGTGGAGGCGCTGCGGATGGTGCAGATGGCGCCGTTGGCGCATCGCATGCCCTCGCAGCTTTCCGGTGGCCAGCAGCAGCGCGTCGCGCTGGCGCGTGCCGTGGTCGCACGGCCCCGCCTGCTGCTGCTGGACGAGCCGTTCAGCGCGCTCGATGCGAAGCTGCGCGAAGCGATGCAACTGGAGGTGCGTGAACTGCAGCGCCAGCTGAAAGTCACGACGATTTTCGTGACGCACGACCAATCGGAAGCGATGGTCACGGCCGACCGCATCGCCGTGCTCAATGCCGGGCGCGTAGAACAGTTCGACACGCCGGTAGCCAGTTATGACCGGCCGGCGAGCCTGTTCGTGGCCGACTTCATCGGTAAGATGAACCGGCTCACCGGCCGGGTGCAGCAGACCCGCAATGGCCAGCCCATCGTGCAATTCGAAGGCGTCGATGGCGAAGCCTCGGGCACGACCAGCACGCGCCTGTCTGTCGACCAGGCCGTGATGGGCGTGCTGCGTCCAGAACGCACGCGCCTCGCGCCTGCCGATCACTCCGATGGCCCGGGCATTCCCGGCGTCGTGCGCGAAGTGATCTTCGTGGGGGAGCGGCTGGCCATCTTCGTGGATACGCCGAGCGGCAGCCTGGTCGCGACCGAGCAGAACAGTACCAGCGGCGCCTTCGCCCGCCTCCAAAGCGGCGATGCCGTGCGGCTCGAATGGGCCGAGAGCGACCTTCTTCTCTTTCCCGTTCAATGATGACCCGCACCCAGACCAAGAACTCTCCCACTTCGACGCCTAGCAATTCCGTGTGGGCCGCGACGGCCCGCGCAGGCGACCCGCCGCTGAAGCCGCTACCGGGTTCGACGAAGGTGGATGTCGCCGTGATCGGGGCCGGGTTTACGGGCCTGTCCGCCGCGCACTACCTGCGCGCCTCGGGCCTGCAGACTGCCGTGCTCGATGCCAATGACGTCGGTTTCGGCGCCAGCGGCCGCACGGGAGGCATGGGCGTGCCGCGCTACAAGACCGGTTTTGCGGCCCTGGACGCGAAGTACGGTACCGACACGGTCAGGCGCCTTCACCGCCTGATTCTCGAGGCCGTCGACACGCTCGAAGAGCTCGTTCGGGACCATCGGATCGAATGCAACTTCCAGCGGCACGGCCACATCACGGCGGCGCATTGGCCGGAGGCACTCGCCGGGCTGCGCAACGATGTCGACTGGCTTGCCAAGGTGCAAGGCGATCGCACGCCTTCCTTGCTCGATGCACGGACAATGCAACTGCGCACCGGCACTTCGGTTTATGTCGGCGGCTATTTCGACCCGCGCGGGGCGGGAATCCATCCGCTCGAATATGTTCGCGGGCTGGCCCGCAGCTTGGCGGAGCGTGGTGTGGCCATTCACCCGCGCACGCCGGTGAGCCGCATCGACGAGGCCGCCGGTGGTGGTTTCGAAGTGCTGACGCCGCATGGGACTGTGACTGCGCGCCAGGTCCTGATCGCTACCAATGCCTATACGGATGCGCATTCGCTAAACGTGAACCTCGGCCGCCGCATCGTGCCCGTGGCGTCTTCGGTGATTGCGACCGCACCGCTCGCCGAAGAACTGGCGGCAACGATCCTGCCGCAGGGCAATCTGGTGACCGACACGCGCAAGCTCACCAACTACTTCCGCATGCTGCCGGATCACCGGCTGATGTTCGGCGGACGCGGCGATCTGCTGGGGCGCGATGCGCCGGGGTCGTTCCGCGGCATCGAGGAGTTGCTCCTCGCGACGTACCCGCAACTCGAAGGCAAAGTGCAGATCGTGAATCGCTGGTCGGGCAAGGTGGCCGTGACCCTCGATGATTTCCCGCACATCGGCTCGCTCAAACCCGGACTGCACTTCGCGCTGGGTTATGGCGGCCGCGGCGTTGCGCTCGCGCAGCTGCTCGGCAAGATGCTCGCGAAGCTGGCGCGCGGCGAGCGCGTGATGGCCGGCCCGATGAGCGACAACGCCTTCCCGCCGATACCTTTTCACATCTTCCGCGTGCCGGCGATGCAGACCATGGTGATGTACTACCGTTGGCTGGACCAGCGCGCGGCGAAACAGCCGCGTCTGCAGGACGATCTGCCGGATGTCGCCGCGGCGAACCGCACTTCCAAATGAAAGAAACCTCCATGAACGCTTCCCGTCAACACTTCATCAACGGCCAGTGGGTGCCTTCGCGCAGCGGAGAGACGATTCCCGTGGTCGAACCCGGCACGGGGGAAACCTTTGCGACGCTGGCTCGCGGCAATGCGGCCGACATCGATGATGCTGTGCGCGCTGCGCGTGCTGCCCTGTCGGGGCCATGGGGCAAGTTGTCCGCGACGCAGCGGGGCCGCATCCTGATGCGCATGTCACAGATCATCCTGGAACGCCAGGAGGCGCTGGCCCAGCTCGAAGCACGCGACTGCGGCAAGCCGCTCAGCCAGGCGCGCAACGACATCGTCGTGGCGGCGCGTTATTGCGAGTTCTACGGCGGCGCCGCAGACAAGGTGTACGGCGAACAGATTCCCTACATGAACGACTATCACGTGGTCGTGCTGCGCGAGCCGTATGGCGTCACCGCGCACATCCTGCCGTGGAACTATCCGGCGCAGATGTTTGGCCGGTCGGTGATTCCTTCGCTGGCCATGGGCAATGCGGCGGTACTCAAGCCCTCTGAAGATGCGTGCCTGACGCCGCTGGCGTTTTGCGATATTGCGCGGGAGGCGGGGTTGCCGGATGGGGCGCTGAATGTCGTCACGGGGCTGGGTGAGGAAGCCGGGGCGGCGTTGACGGCGCATCGCGATATCGACTTCGTGACGTTCACTGGATCGCCTGAAGTCGGCACGCTCGTGCAGAAGGCAGCTGCGGCGCGCACGCTCAAGTGCGTGCTGGAGCTGGGTGGCAAGTCGCCGCAGATCGTGTTCGAAGATGCGGACCTGGATCGGGCCGCGACCTTCATCCTGAAGGCCATCACGCAGAACGGTGGGCAGACATGTTCGGCTGGGAGCCGCCTGCTGGTACAGAAGTCAGTTTACGACCGCTTCGTTTCGATGGTGGCGGACAAGTTCGGCCAGTCTTCGGCGGGCTCGCCCGCGCAGGATCGCGATTGCGGGCCGTTGATTAATGCGGCGCAGAAGGAGCGGGTTGAAGGTTTTATCCAACGTGCGAAGCAAGCGGGTGTGCCGGTGCTGGCGCAGGGCAGGGTGGCCGAGGGCGTGCCGTCCGGTGGTTACTACGTGGCGCCGACGATGTTCGGGCCGGTGCCGCGTGAGCATGAGTTGGCGTGCGATGAGGTGTTTGGCCCCGTGCTGGCCGTGATTCCTTTCGACACGGAAGCCGATGCGATTTCTCTCGCGAATGCCACTGACTTCGGTCTGCTCGCCGGCATCTGGACGCGCGACGGAGGCCGCCAGATCCGAATGGCTAAGCAGATGCAGTGCGGGCAGGTTTACATCAACTGCTATGGCGCTGGCGGTGGCGTGGAGTTGCCGTTCGGCGGCGTGAAGCGCAGCGGGCATGGGCGCGAGAAAGGGTTTCTTGCGCTGGAAGAGTTCTGCAATGTGAAGACGGTGGTGCAGTACCACGGGGAGTGAGGCGGAGCCTTCCTGTGCCAAGGGGTGGATTCAAGCCGTGCAGTCCCCGCAGGATTTCCGCCGACGCGCCAGCCATCAACACAAAATTGGCCATCAGATCGCCTGTGAGCTTTTCAGCTCAGCCAGCTTCGCGTCGGAGTAGTTCAGCACCCCGCGCAGCACCTCGTCCGTGTGCTCGCCGAGAAGCGGTGGCGGCAGGCCGCCCTGGCCTGGTGTGCGCACCGGCGTGGCGCTGAGCCTGAGCGGGCTGGCCACCAGCGGCAAATTGTTTTTGAAGGGATGCTGCCAGTGCGTGACCATGCCGCGCGCTTCGATTTGCGGGTCGGCAAACACCTCGGCCAGGTTGTTGATGGCGCCGCAGGGCACCTTGGCCGCTCTCGAAGCGGCCAAGGTGCCCTGCGGCGCCATCAACAACCTGGCCTGGAAGCTGGCCTTCGTGATCAAAGGACTGGCTTCAGAACGCCTGCTGGAGAGCTACTCGGACGAGCGCGTGGCGGCCGCGCACGAAAACCTGAGCTACGGCACCAAGAGCACCGAGTTCATGGCGCCGCCCTCATTTGCCTTTGACCTGATGCGCCAGGCCGTGCTGAGCCTGGCAGTCAAGCATGCCGGCGTGCGCTCGCTGATCAATCCGCGCCAGTCCTCGGCCATCAGCTACAACGCGTCGCCGCTCAATGCGGCGCAGGACAAATCGGCCGAATTCACGGCCGGACCGGCCCCCGGCTCGGTGCTGCCGGAGTGCCCCTTGACCCTTGCTGGCGAGGGCGCGCCGCGCGAAGGCCACATCACCGATTTGGTGATGCCCCGCTTTACCGCCTTGTACTTCAGCGAGGACGGCGCGGTACCCGCCGAGCTGCAGGCGCTTGAGCAAACGATGCAAGCCCGTGGGCTGCCCTTCAAGGTGCTCGCCATCACGCGTCGCCTGGGCGCCGAAGGGTCGGCGCTGCATGGCTGGGACCATACGGGCCGGCTGTTTGCTATGTACGGCGCGGCCGCTGGTACGCTGTATCTTGTGCGGCCGGATGGCCATGTTCTGGCGCGCTGGCTTCAGGGTACAGCGGCCGAGGTCACGGCGGCGATCCATCAGGCACTGGCTTGATACCGTGTTAATGCCGTGTTATTCCATCTCAACCGTGAACCCCCATCAGGAGAATCCATGACCGACAGCGAACTCGATGCCGTCTACACCCGGCTTTGCAAAACAATGACGCAACTCGGCGAAAACAATGCCCAGTTGTTCCTGGCGCGCTTTGCCATGCTGGCGATTGACCGCCTTGGCGGCGGCGAGGTGGCGCAGCAACTCATTGACGCCGCCGCCGAGGACATGACGTCTGCGGCCAGTTACTGAATTCGTGGATAAGCAAGTCATGACCAACCAGACACTGGATTACCAGAGCGGCTTTGCCAACGAGTTCGCCACCGAGGCGCTGCCCGGCGCGCTGCCCGAAGGCCGCAATTCGCCGCAGCAGGCGCCCTACGGCTTGTATGCCGAGCAGTTGTCGGGTACGGCGTTTACCGCGCCGCGCCACGCCAACCGGCGCTCCTGGCTGTACCGCATTCGCCCGGCGGCCATGCATCTGCCGTTCGAGCGCGTGGAGGGCGGCCGCTGGCTCAGCCGCTTTGACGAGGTGCCGACGCCGCCCAACCAGCTGCGCTGGGATCCGCTGCCCATGCCCGATGCCGCCAGCGAGCCCACCGACTTCGTCGCCGGCATGGTCACCATGGCCGGCAACGCCAGCTGCGGCATCCACCTGTATGCGGCCAACCGCTCCATGGACACGCGCTTTTTCTACAACGCCGACGGCGAGATGCTGATCGTGCCCCAGGAGGGCCGCCTGCATCTAGCCACCGAGATGGGCGTGCTGGAGGTTGAGCCGCAGGAGATCGCCGTGATTCCGCGCGGCGTGCGCTTTCAGGTGCATCTGCCCGACGGCCAGGCGCGTGGTTATGTCTGCGAGAACTATGGCGCGCTGTTCAAGCTGCCCGACCTTGGCGTGATCGGCTCCAATGGCCTGGCCAACCCGCGCGACTTTCGCACCCCGGTGGCCGCCTACGAAGACCGCGAGGGCGAGTTCGAACTGCTCGCCAAGTTCAACGGCCACCTGTGGAAGGCCGGCGTCAAGCACTCGCCGCTGGACGTGGTCGCCTGGCATGGCAACTACGCCCCCTACAAGTATGATCTGCGCCGCTTCAACGCCATCGGCTCGATCAGCTACGACCACCCGGACCCGTCGATCTTCCTGGTGCTGCAGTCGCCCACCGACACCCCGGGCGTGGACGCCATCGACTTCGTGATCTTCCCGCCGCGCGTGCTGACCATGCAAAACACCTTTCGCCCGCCCTGGTTCCACCGCAACTTCGCCAGCGAATTCATGGGCCTGATCCACGGAGCCTACGATGCCAAGGCCGAAGGCTTTGTGCCCGGCGGCGCTTCGCTGCATAACTGCATGAGCGGCCATGGACCGGATGCCGACACCTTTGCCAAGGCCAGCGCAGCCGATACGTCCAAACCCGATTACATCACCGGCACGATGGCCTTCATGTTCGAGACGCCGGCGGTGATCCAGCCCACGCGCTACGCGCTGGAAACGGCCCAGCTCCAGCACGAGTACTACCGCTGCTGGCAGGGACTAAAAAAGAACTTCGATCCCGCGCGACCCTGAGACACATCGGGCCGGACCACACCACACCACACCACACCCCATAAAGAACCACCATGCCTACCCTGAACGAAACCCATGATCCGGCGCTGCGCAGCTGGGTCGCGCCCGCCAACCAGGCCACCAGCGACTTCCCTATCCAGAACCTGCCCTTCGCGGTCTTTCGCCGCCAGAGCACACCCGAAGCCTTCCGCGGCGGCGTGGCCATCGGCGACCAGGTGATCGACCTGGCACGCGTCGCCGTGGCCGGCTGCCTGGACGGTGTGGCCCACGAGGCGGCCCTTGCGGGCGCTCAGCCCTACCTCAACGAACTGATGGCCATGGGCCCCCAGGCCGCACGCGCGCTGCGCCACGGCCTGTTTGCGCTTTTGAGGGAGGGCGCAGAGGGCCCTGCAGCCGACGCCCTGCGCGGCTGCTTGACGCCGCAGCTTGCGGTGCAGTACACGCTGCCGGTACAGGTGCACAACTACACCGACTTCTATACCTCCATCCACCATGCGCGCAACGTCGGCCACATGATCCGGCCCGACCAGCCGCTGTCGCCGAACTTCCAGTGGCTGCCCATTGCGTACCACGGCCGAGCATCCAGCGTGGTGGTGAGCGGCACCGACTTCCACCGCCCCATGGGCCAGGCCCTTGCGCCGGGCGCGGCCGCACCGGTGTACGGGCCTTGCGCGCGGCTCGATTTCGAGCTGGAGATGGCGATCTATGTCGGGCGCGGCAACGCGCTGGGCGAGCAAGTGCCGCTGGCACAAGCCGAAGAGCACATCTTTGGCATGGGCCTGCTCAACGACTGGTCGGCGCGCGACCACCAGTTCTGGGAGATGGCGCCGCTCGGCCCCTTCCTGGGCAAGAACTTCTGCACCAGCGTCTCACCCTGGGTGGTGACCATGGATGCGCTGGCCCCCTACCGCGTGGGCGCCGTGCACCGGCCTGCGTCTGATCCGCATCCCTTGGCCTACCTGGCCCAGGATGCCAACCAGCGCCGTGGAGGCATTGACGTGCGCCTGACCGTGGGCCTGGAGACGGCGCTGCACCGCCAGCGGGGCCTGCCCCCGGCCGAAATCACCCACACCAGCTTTCGCCACCAGTACTGGACCGTGGCGCAAATGCTCACCCAGCACACGGTGGGCGGCTGCAACCTGCAAAGTGGCGACTTGCTGGGCACCGGCACCATCTCGGGCCCGGCGCCCGAAGAAGCCGGCGCCATGGTCGAACTGAGCCTGGGTGGCACCCAGCCGCTCACGCTGACCGGCACCGGCGAGCAGCGCCGCTTTCTGGAAGACGGCGATGCGGTGGTGCTGCGCGGCTGGTGCGAGGCGCCGGGCGCCGCACGCATCGGATTTGGCGAATGCCGCGGGATGGTACTGCCCGTCGCGGCTTGAATTTCAAGCAAAAATCGCCTCTAGCGCTTCATGCATAAGCACTTATAGCTATTATTTCGAGAGCGATTGGCTGATTTCACAGCGAGCCGCCTAGGCGGGCATGCTCGGCGCCGCGGCCGTCTTGCGGCGCGTGCGCAGACCGATGACGCGGCAGGCCAGCTGCGTCAGTTCCTCCACCACCGCCTCTTGCGGCAGGCGGCCGTCCGGGCGGTACCAGTGGAAGAGAAAACCCGGCAGGCTGCAGGCCGCCAGCGCCGTGATCTTGGTTTCGTTGAACTCCAGCATGCCGTCCGCGCGGCCCTGCTCCAGCAGTGCGCACATGCGGTCATAGAAATGCCGGGCAATCTCCTTCTGCGCCGCGCGGTATTCGGGGCGGTACGCCTGAGGCTCGCGGTAGGGGAAGAAGGCCGCGGGGTAATGCGTCAAGGTGGCCCCGATCAAGCGCCGCAGGCCGTCCTCCAGCTTGGCGTGCGCCGGCCTCGGGTCGTCCGCAGGGAAGTCCATGCTGGTGAAGCACGCCACTGTCGGCGCCCATGACAGCATTTCGAAGATTTCCTGCTTGTTGCGGAAGTAGTAATACACGAAGGGCTTGGTCATGCCCAGCGCCGCCACGATCTGCTCCATGGTGGTGGCCGCATAGCCCTGCTTGGCAAACAGCGCCTCGGCCGCGCGAAGAATGCGCTCGCGCTTCTCGTCCGAACCCTCGCGGGGCTTGGCTTGCGGAGGTTTTCTGGATGCTGGCCGCTTGGGGTTCTTGCTGTCTTGTCGCATAAGTTATACCTGCTGGTAGGTTCAATCTACCTGGGGGTATATATTGACAGACACAAGCCCGTCATTTCCACAGGGCGCCCCAAGGAGACTCCATGACCACCACCGGTTTGCTGCCGTCCGACCTTCCGCTGCATGAGCACCTGCGCGCCCATGCGCGGGCTACGCCCGACAAGGCGGCTTACCTCTGGTACGGCGCGCGCATCACCTTTGCCGAGCTGGATCAGGCGAGCGACGCCTTTGCCGCGCGCCTGCACCAGCTGGGCGTGCGCAAAGGCGACCCGGTGGCGCTGTTCATGAACAACTGCCCGCAGTACGTGATGGCGCACTACGGCATCCAGAAGCTGGGCGCCATCGTCTGCCCCTGCGGGCCGCTGAACAAGGAGCACGAGCTCGAATACCAGCTCTCAGACCTGCAGGCCCGCGTGATCGTCGCCGCCGACAGCCTGCTGCCCATCGTCGAGAAGGTGCGGGAGCGCACTGGTCTGCAGCATGTGTTTGCCGTGCGCTACGGCGACATGCTGCCGTCCACGCCCACGATCGATCTGCCGGCTGAACTGCAAGTGCACGAAGCGCCCGTGCTGCCCGCCAGTGCGGAAGACTTCCTGCAGGTCGCGCGCAGCGGCGCCACGCCGCCGCCGGTCACCATCGACATCGACAACGACGTCGCCTTGATGACCTACACATCGGGCACGACCGGCCTGCCCAAGGGGGCGATGCTCACTTTCCGCAACGCGCTCTACAAAACCGCCGTGTCGGTCAACACCAAGCATGTCACGGCGGACGACGTGCTGCTGGCGATTGCACCGCTGTACCACATTGCCGGCATGCTGATGGGGGTGAACATCCCGATCCTGTCGGGCGCCACCACGGTGCTGCTGCACCGCTTCGACCCGGTGGCCGTGCTGCAGGCCATCGACCGCCACAAGGTCACCTGGTGGTACAGCATTGCACCGATGAACGTGGCCGTGATGGCGGTGCCGGACGCCGCACGCTACGACCGCAGCAGCTTGCGCCAGAACTCGGTGACCAGCTTCGGCATCGGCTTCACCGAGGCGCTGGCCCAGCAATGGCAGGCCTTTGCGCCCAACTGCCGCGCCATGGAAGCGGCCTACGGCCTGAGCGAAACCCACACCATGGACACCTACATGCCGGACGGTGCCATTCGCTGGGGCACGCATGGCGTCGCGGTGGACGGCAACGAAATTCGCATCCTGGACCCCGACACGGGCGCAGAACTGCCTGCTGGAGACATCGGCGAAATCGTGCTGCGCAACGCGGGCGTCTTCAAGGGCTACTGGAACAAGCCAGACGCCACCGCCCAGACCTTGCGCAGCGGCTGGGTCCACACCGGCGACATGGGCCGCCTGGATGCAGACGGCTACCTGACCTTCATCGGCCGGTTCAAGGAAATGATCAAGGTCTCCGGTTACAGCGTGTTCCCGGAAGAGGTCGAGGGCATCCTCATCAAACACCCGGCCGTGGCGCAGGTGGCCGTCATCGGCAAGCCCGACGCCGACAAGGGCGAGGTGGTGATGGCTTTCATCGTGCCCAAGGCAGGGCAGCACCCGGACGCCGCCGAACTGCTGGCCTGGTCGCGCGACAACATGGCCACGTACAAGGCCCCGCGCGACATCCGTTTGATCGACGCTCTGCCAGCTACCGGCGCCGGCAAGTTGCTGCGCCGCCTGCTCAAGGAAAGCATCTGAATGTTCAAGAAAGTCCTGGTCGCCAACCGCGGCGAGATTGCCCTGCGCCTGGTGCGCGCGCTCTATGACCTCAATGTGCCCAGCGTGGCCGTGTTTGCGAAGGACGACGCCCAGGCGCCGCATATCCGTGCGGCCGATGAAGCCGCGGCGCTCGACGCCACGGGCCCTGGCGCCTACCTGGATGGCGCGCGGCTGATTGCCATCGCACGCCAGATCGGCTGCGACGCTGTGCACCCTGGCTACGGCTTCCTGAGCGAGCGCGCCGATTTTGCGCGCGCCTGCGCCGAGGCGGGCCTGACCTTCATCGGACCCAACGCGGCGCACCTGGCCCTGTTTGGCGACAAGGCCGCCGCCCGTACCCTGGCTAAGCGCTGTGGTGTGCCGCTGATGCCGGGCAGCGCAGGCGCCGTGACGCTGGCGCAGGCGCAAGCCTTCTTCGCGGCGCAAAACGGCGCCGGGGTGATGGTCAAGGCGATTGGCGGCGGCGGCGGGCGCGGCATGCGCGCGGTGCTGCAAGCGGCCGACTTGCCCGAAGCCTATGCCCGCTGCGTGTCCGAAGCGCGGGCCGCGTTCGGTGTCGAGGGCGTGTATGTCGAGCGGCTCATGCTCCACGCACGCCACATCGAGATCCAGATCCTCGGCGACGGGCAGGCCTTGATGAGTCTGGGCGAGCGCGAATGCTCGCTGCAGCGGCGCTTTCAGAAGCTGGTGGAAATCGCTCCCAGCCCGTCGCTTTCCGAGAAGCTCCGCCACGAGATCACGCAGGCCGCGCTGACCATGGCCCGCGATGTCGGCTACCGCAGCCTGGGCACGTTTGAATTTCTGGTGGATGAAAATTCCAGTGAGCTGCCCTGGGTCTTCATCGAAGCCAACCCGCGGCTGCAGGTGGAGCACACCGTGACCGAAGAAGTCACCGGCCTGGACCTGGTGCAGTTGCAGGTGGCCGTGGCCGCAGGCCGCTCGCTTAGCAGTCTGGGGCTTGACCCCCAGGCGCCGCCAGCCTCCACGGGCTATGCCATTCAACTGCGCATCAATGCCGAAACGCTGGGTGCCGATGGGCAGGCCCGGCCCGGCGCCGGCATGCTGGCGCAGTTCGATCTGCCGTCCGGCCCCGGCATCCGCGTGGATACGCATGGCTACGCGGGCGCCACGCCCTCGCCCCATTACGACACCTTGCTGGCCAAGCTGGTGGTGTCGTCCCGCAGCCCGGTGTTTGCCGACGCCGCGCGCCGAGCCCGACGTGCGCTGGACGAATGCCGCATTACCGGAGTGCCCACCAACCTCGCGCTGCTGCAGGCCATCGTCTCGCGGGAAGAGTTCGATACCCAGGCGGTGCACACGCGGTTTGTGGAAGAGCACCTGCCCGCCCTGGTGGGAGAGGCGCAACAAGTCGAGCAACAAAGGGCGCAGCGCCACCCCACCAGCGCAACGCAGGGCGCCGCGGCCGCGCCGCAGCCGGATGCGCAGGTGGCCGAAGGCCTGCTCGCCGTGCGCGCGCCCATGCCGGCCAAGCTGGTGCAGATGGATGTCGCCGTGGGTGAAGTGGTGGCCCAGGGCGCGCAATTGGCCGTACTCGAAGCCATGAAAATGGAGCACGTGCTGTTGGCCGAAACGGCGGGCAAGGTGCTGGAAGTGCGCTGCGAGGTGGGCAGCTACCTGACCGAAGCCGCGCTGGTGCTGGTGCTCGAACCAACGGAAGCCGGGGAGCAGCCCAAGCGTGAAGAGGCACTCGCAGACCTCGATACCATCCGCGCCGACCTGCAAAAAACACGCGACCGCCACGCCTGGCTGCTGGACGCCAACCGCGCCGTGGCCGTTGCCAAGCGGCACGCACGCGGCGGGCGCACCGCGCGCGAAAACATTGCCCAGCTGTGCGACGACGACAGCTTCATCGAATACGGCGCGCTGGCCATTGCCGCGCAGACGCGCCGCCGCAGCCTGCCCGACCTGATCGCCAACACCCCGGCCGACGGCATGGTGACGGGTATCGGCACGGTCAACGCCGCGCCGTTCGGCAAGGAAAAGTCGCGCTGCGTGGTCATGGCCTACGACTACATGGTGCTGGCCGGAACGCAGGGCGCCTGGAACCACCAAAAGACCGACCGCATGCTGGCCCTCGCGCTGCAGCTGAGGCTCCCGGTGGTGCTGTTTGCCGAGGGCGGGGGCGGCCGGCCGGGCGATATCGACAAGCCCATCGTCGCCGGGCTGAACAACCACACCTTCCGCCAGTTCGCCGCGCTCTCGGGCAAGGTGCCGGTGGTGGGTATCGTGCATGGCCGCTGCTTTGCCGGCAATGCGGCGCTGCTGGGCTGCAGCGATGTGGTCATCGCCACCGAGGCCAGCAACATCGGCATGAGCGGCCCGGCCATGATCGAGGGCGGGGGCCTGGGCACCTACACCCCCGAGCAGATCGGGCCGAGCGACGTGCAATCGCGCAATGGCGTGATCGACATTCTGGTGAAAGACGAAGCCGAGGCAGTGGTGGCCGCCCAGAAGTACCTCTCGTACTTCCAGGGGCCCGCAGCGCAATGGGAGTGCGCCGACCAGCGCCTGCTGCGCCACGCGGTGCCGGAAAACCGCCTGCGCGTGTACGACATTCGCGCGCTCATGCACACCCTGGTGGACACCGATTCGCTGCTGGAACTGCGCCGCGGCTATGGCGCCGGCATCGTCACCGCGCTCGCCCGCGTGCAGGGCCGGGCGGTGGGCATCATGGCCAACAACCCCACGCACCTGGGCGGCGCGATCGACGTGGACGCAGCCGACAAGAGCGCCCGGTTCATGCAGCTGTGCGAGGCGCATGGCCTGCCGATCATCTCGCTGACCGATACCCCCGGTTTCATGGTGGGGCCCCACATCGAGGCGCAGGCGCAGGTGCGCCACGTCTGCCGCATGTTTGTCGTGGCCGCGCACCTGAGCGTGCCGTTCTTTGCCGTGGTCCTGCGCAAGGGCTACGGCCTGGGCGCGCAGGCCATGACGGCAGGGGGCTTTGACACACCCATCTTCACGCTCTCCTGGCCCACCGGCGAGTTCGGCCCCATGGGCCTTGAAGGCGCGGTGCGCCTGGGCTTCAGCAAGGAACTCGAAGCGGCTGCACCGGGCGCCGAACGCGACGCCCTGTTCGCGAAGCTGGTCGCCCAACAGTACGCCAATGGTGAGGCGATCCACATGGCCCAGGGCCTGGAGATCGACGCCGTCATTGACCCCATGGAAACGCGCGATTGGCTGGTGCGCGGGCTCGAATCTGCGGCGGCGAAGCCACCTGCGCTCAGTGCCAGCAGCCGTTTCGTGGACCCTTGGTAAGCCCTTCGCGGCGCAATGTGCACCATTTCGCCCGCCTTCGCGTAGCATCGCGGCCACCAAATCAATCCGGGGGGAAACCAGGCATGTCCATGTTCAACTGGCAAGAGAAAAGCGCCGCCGTACTCGCCAGCGGCGGCGTCATTGGCCCACACGAGCGCCTGCCCTGGCCGCAGACCGGGGCCATGGGCGTGCAGCACGTGATTGCCATGTTTGGCTCCACGGTGCTCGCGCCGATCCTGATGGGATTTGACCCCAACCTGGCCATTCTGATGAGCGGCATCGGCACGCTCATCTTCTTCATCATTACCGGCGGCAAGGTGCCCAGCTACCTGGGTTCGAGCTTTGCCTTCATCGGCGTGGTGATCGCCGCCACGGCCTACGCTGGCAAAGGGCCCAACGCCAACATCGGCCTGGCGCTGGGCGGCATCATTGCCTGCGGGGCGGTGTACACGCTCATCGGTTTTGTGGTGCAGGCGGTGGGCACCGGCTGGATCGAACGCTTCATGCCGCCCGTGGTCACGGGCGCGGTGGTGGCGGTGATCGGGCTGAACCTGGCCGGCATTCCCATCAAGAACATGGCGGCCAGCAATTTCGACAGCTGGATGCAGGCGCTGACCTTCCTGAGCGTGGGTCTGGTGGCGGTGTTTACGCGCGGCATGGTGCAGCGCCTCTTGATTCTGGTGGGCCTGGTGCTGGCCAGCGTGATCTACGCCGTGCTCACCAACGGCCTGGGCCTGGGCAAGCCGCTGGACCTGTCGGGCGTGATGAACGCCGCCTGGGTGGGCATGCCGCAATTCGCCAAGCCGATTTTCGACGCCAACGCCATGCTGCTGATCGTGCCGGTGGTCATCATTCTGGTGGCGGAAAACCTGGGCCATATCAAGGCCGTCACCGCCATGACGGGCAAGAACCTTGACCAGTACATGGGCCGCGCCTTCATTGGCGATGGCATTGCCACCATGGTCAGCGGCGCAGCGGGCGGCACGGGTGTGACCACCTATGCAGAGAACATTGGCGTCATGGCGGCCACCAAGATTTATTCGACTGCCGTGTTTTTCGTCGCTGCGCTCATTGCCGTGCTGCTGGGTTTTTCACCCAAGTTCGGCGCCGTCATTCAGGCGATTCCGCTGCCGGTGATGGGCGGGGTGTCCATCGTCGTCTTCGGCCTGATTGCAGTGGCGGGCGCGAAGATCTGGGTGGACAACAAGGTCGATTTCTCGCAGAACAAGAACCTGATCGTCGCCGCCATCACGCTCATCCTGGGCACGGGCGACTTCACGCTCAAATTTGGCCAGTTTGCGCTGGGCGGCATCGGCACTGCCACCTTTGGTGCCATCGTGCTGTACGCCCTGCTCAACCGCGGCGAGCCCTCGCAAGCCGCCTGAACACCCACCACCAACTACCCACTGAAGCTGCCATGTCGATCTGGAAGAAGCCCATCACACTCGAAGAATGCAAGCGCACGAGCGAGAACACCGCCACTTCCCACCTGGGCATCGAATTCACCGAAGTCGGCGACGACTACCTGGTGGGCCGCGTGCCCGTGGACGAGCGCACGCGCCAGCCCTTTGGCCTGCTGCACGGCGGCGTGAGCGTGGTACTGGCCGAGACCCTGGGCTCGATCGGCGCCTTCTACGCCAGCCCCGAAGGCCACCGCGGCGTGGGCCTGGACATCAACGCCAACCACCTGCGCGCCGCCACCAGCGGCTGGGTGACGGGCACGGCGCGCCCGGTGCACATCGGCCGCACCACACAAGTGTGGGCGATTGAAATGGTGAACGAGGCAGGTGAGCTGACCTGCGTCTCGCGGATCACGATGGCGATGCTGGCGCCGCGCTAAATTTCTGGATTTATAGGGCTCTAGCGCTTGCGTGACAACCGCTATTAGCTATTGATTAAATAGCAATCAGGTTCAGGCCGCATCGTCTGCTTCGCTGCGCGCCAGGCGCTCGCTCTTCCAATACACCTCGTCTCCGCCATCCAGGCGGTTGAGCGCGCGCGAGAGCACGAACAGCAGATCCGAGAGGCGGTTGAGGTACTGGCGGGGCGCCGGACGCATGCGCTCGGTCTCCTGCAGCGCCACCACGGCGCGTTCAGCGCGCCGCGCCACGGTGCGGCAGACATGCGCCTGGGCCGCTGCGCGCGTGCCGGCCGGGAGGATGAATTCTTGCAGCCGCGGCAAATCGGCGTTGTACCGCACCAGCGCATTGTCGAGCTGCAAAAGCGCATCGTCCTTGAGCACCTCGTAGCCCGGCATGCACAGCTCGCCGCCCAGGTTGAAGAGCTGGTGCTGGATGTCGATGAGCAGCTCTCGCATGTCTGCAGGCAGCGCCTCGCACAGCAGCAGGCCGATATGCGAATTGAGCTCGTCCACGTCGCCCATGGCGTGCGGGCGGCCGCTGCTTTTGGACACGCGGGTGTTATCGCCCAGACCGGTGCTGCCGTCGTCGCCGGTGCGCGTGGCAATTTGTGTAAGTCGTTTTCCCATCAGGCGTTCTCCATCAGTCCGCGACAAGGTTACATCACGCGCCCAATTGTGCGTTGGGGAAACGGGAAGCAATATCGCTGGGCGCTTGCGACGATAGCTGCTGCAATGCAGTCCTCTTCGATACATGCAAAGGAAAACCCATGCGCACCAGCGCTCGCAAACACCACTATTTTGATGCCCGCAGCGTGCTGCTCTTTGCAGCACTCAGCCTGGGTGGAGGTGCCGCAATCCATGCCCACGCCGCCGACGGTCAACCCGGCGCGTCGCTTCCAGGCCCCTCGCAACGGATCCCGCCGGCACCGGTACAGCTCACTCCACCGGCCGCCACCAACCCCGCCAACAGCCCCCCTGCCAGCGCCCAACCAAACACGCCCCCGTCCTTGCCGATGTCGCCGGCGTTTGGGCCGAACCGCGCCGCGGCCGGTACGGGCGATGCAACCCACCCCGACAAGCGCCCCGAAATCACCGCCACCATGCCCACGGGCGTGCGCACTGCGTTTGACCGGGCCGACGCCAACAAGGACGACCAGCTGAGCGCCAAGGAAGTGCAGAAGCTCCCTGCCATGAGCGCACGTTTCCAGCAGCTTGACACCAACCACGACGGCATGCTCTCGCGCCAGGAGTTCGACGCCGGCGCGCGCCTCTGACACACCGGGCGGCTGGCGGTACCATGGTCTCCAGTGCCATCGGAGACCTGCCATGAACGCCCCCACCGCCACCGCCCACCTCTTGCCTGAAATTGCCCTGCGCCCGGTGCCGCAGGCACTGCTGGACGCGCTGGCCAAGCGCTTTGGCGCGCAGTGCAGCACCGCGCAGGCCGTGTGCGAACAACACGGCAGAGATGAAGGCTCGCTGCAGGCGCCGCCCCCGTCGGCCGTGGTGTTTGCGCAGAGCACGCGGGACGTACAGGACGCCGTGCGCCTGGCCAGCGAGCACGCCGTGCCCGTCATCGCCTATGGCGCCGGCTCGTCGCTCGAAGGCCATTTGCTGGCGGTGCAGGGTGGCATCAGCATCGACGTGAACCGCATGAACCAGGTACTGTCCATCGATGCCGACGATCTGACGGTGACGGTGCAACCGGGCATCACCCGCAAGCAGCTCAACGAGGCGGTGAAGGACACCGGCCTGTTCTTCCCCATCGACCCAGGCGCCGACGCCAGCATTGGCGGCATGGCCGCCACCCGCGCCAGCGGCACCAACGCCGTGCGCTACGGAACCATGCGCGAAAACGTGCTGGCCCTCGAAGTGGTGCTGGCCAGTGGCGAAGCCATCCGCACCGGCACGCGGGCCAAGAAGAGTGCCGCCGGCTACGACCTGACGCGCCTGATGGTGGGCAGCGAAGGCACGCTGGGCGTCCTCACCGAAGTGACGGTGCGCCTGTACCCCCTGCCCGAGGCGGTGAGCGCCGCCATCTGCTCGTTCCCCAGCATCGAGGCCGCAGTGCGCACCACCATCCAGACCATCCAGCTCGGCGTGCCGATTGCACGCTGCGAGCTGATCGACGCGCACAGCGTGCGCATGGTCAATGCCCACAGCAAGCTCGGTTTGCGCGAAGAACCCATGTTGTTGATGGAGTTCCACGGCTCGCCTGCCAGCGTGCGCGAGCAGGCCGAGACGGTGCAGGAAATCGCCAGCGAATTTGGCGGCAACGCCTTTGAATGGGCCAGCACACCCGAAGAACGCACCCGCCTGTGGGCAGCGCGGCACAACGCCTACTTTGCCGCCGTGCAAAGCCGCCCCGGCTGCCGCGCCATTTCCACCGACACCTGCGTGCCCATTTCCCGCCTGGCCGACTGCCTGCTCGATTCGGTGCAGGAGGCCGAGGCCAGCGGCATTCCCTACTTCCTCGTCGGCCATGTGGGCGACGGCAACTTCCACTTCGGCTACCTGATCGACCCCGCGAGCCCCACCGAACGCGGCCAGGCCGAGCAGCTCAACCACCGGCTCGTCGCACGGGCCCTGCAGCTCGGCGGCACCTGCACCGGCGAGCACGGCGTGGGCATCCACAAGATGGGGTTTTTGCGCGAGGAGGCGGGCGAGGGAGCGGTGGGCGTGATGCGGGCGATCAAGCAGGCGCTCGACCCGAAGAACATTCTGAATCCGGGGAAGATTTTTGCGCTGTAGGTGGACTCAGCGGTTTGTCGGTGTCGGGACTTAAGCGTCCTGCGCCATTCGCGCCAGCGCCGCCAGTGCCGCCGTCTCGGCGCGCAGCACGCGCCGCCCCAAGGTGACGGGCGAAAACCCCTGCGCCAGCGCCGCGTCTTCTTCGGCGGGGCTGAGGCCCCCTTCAGGGCCTGAGAGAAAAATCGCCGGAGCAGCAGCTCCCTGGAAGTTGCCGATCGGCACGCTGGCGCTGTGCAGCGACAGCAGCAGGCGCTGCATCGGCGCTGCCTTTGCATTCGCCTCCAGCCACCCCGCCAGATCCACCGCCGCAGCCACCACCGGCACCCGGTTGCGCCCGCACTGCTCGCAGGCGGCGATGGCGATAGCCTGCCAGTGCGCGCGTTTCCTGTCGGCGCGCTCCCCTTTGAGCTTGAGCACGCTGCGCTCGGCCAAGAGCGGGGTGATGCTGGCGGCGCCCAGTTCGGTGGCCTTTTCCACCAGCCAGTCCATGCGCTCGTTGGCGGTGATGCCGGCAAGCAAATGCACCTCGCGCGGCGCTTCGCGTTCGATGGCGTGGTGAGCGCCCACTTGCACGCGAACGCTGCTGCGGCCCATGTGGGTCACGCTGGCCTCGAACTCACCTGCGTGCGTGCCTGCCAAGCCGCCCTGGAACAGGGTGATGGCATCGCCCGGCTGCAAGCGCAGCACCTGCACATGCCGGGCGGCGCCCGCGGGCAGTTCCAACTCCAGGCCGGTGGCGAGATCTACAGGACAGTGAAAACGGGGCATTTGCTTCCAAAACAAGAGCTGCTTACGCTTATGCAGTAAGCGCTAGAGGCCAATTTTTCTTGAAATTTTCACATCCGCCCGTAAGCGAAACCGACGGGCGCCGCGTCGCCCTCGATCTGGTCCACCAGCCGGGCCAGGGGCCCCAGCTCGCGATAGCGGCGGGCAGTAGCGCGGATGTAGGCGATGAAGCGCGGCGCGTCCTGCAGGTACTTGGGTTTGCCGTCGCGCAGCGTCAGGCGGGCAAAGATGCCGGCCACTTTCAGGTGCCGCTGCAGGCCCATCCATTCCACGCTGCGGTAGAAGGCGCCAAAGTCGTCGCCCCAGCCGCTGGCACTGGCAGCGCCCAGCAGCCCTGCCTTGCGCGCCTGCTCCCAGTAGCGCACGGTGATGTCGAGCACGAAGTCTTCGTCCCAGCTGATGAAGGCGTCGCGCAGCAGGCTGGCGATGTCGTAGGTGATGGGGCCGAAAACCGCATCCTGAAAATCGAGCACGCCCAGCGGTCCGCCGAGCGTGGTCGGCACCATCAAATTACGCATCATGAAGTCGCGGTGTACGAAGACGCTGGGCGCCGAGAGGTTCTCCTGCACGATGCGGTCAAAGGCCTGGGCCAGCACCTGCTGCTGCGCCTCGCTCAGCACCAGCTGGCGGTGCTGCGCCACGTACCAATCGGGGAACAGGGCCAGCTCGCGGCGCAGCAAAGCGTCGTTGTAGGGCGGCAGCACGCCGGGGCGCGAAGCCAGTTGCCACTGCAGCAGCGTGTCGGTGGCCTGGCGGTACCAGGCTGCGGCGCCCTGCGGATCGGCGGGGTCAAGCCGTTCGATGACGGTGTGCTGGCCGAGGTCCGAGAGCAGCAGGAAGCCGTGCGCGCGGTCCCAGTCGAACACCTGCGGGACGTGCAGGCCGGCCTGCTGCATCAGGCCTTGCACCTGCACGAACGGGGCGCAGTCTTCCTTGTCGGGCGGCGCGTCCATCACGATGTAGCTGGCCTGGAGGCCATCGATGCGCAGGTAGCGGCGAAAGCTGGCGTCGGCCGAGGCCAGGCGCAAGGTCTCGGGCCGCAGGCCGTGGGTGGGCGCCAGGGACGCGAGCCACTGGGTGCATTGCGCCTGGCGCTGTTTGTCAGCCCAGGTAACGGCGCTGTCGCCGGGTCGGTCGGAGGGGTGGCTCATGGATAATCCGATTCTACAAACCCGGCCTCTGTGGCGCGGGTGGCTGGTGGCGCATGCCTGCGCTGCACAGCCGCGCTCCCAGGGACAGACCTCTTGCAGCCACCGTCGCCGTTTTTTCGCCCCGCCATGGCGCCCCGCGTACCCCTGTGCCCCACCGCCGCGTGGGCGCGCCTGGTAGCCCTGGCCCTGTGCGGCCTGCCCATTGCCGGCGTGGCGCAGGGCGCACCGGCCGCAGCCGCCCCCGCGCCGCTGCTACGCAGCAGCCCGCAGCTGAGCGAAAAGATTCCCGAGGCGACGCGCTCGCAATTGCCGGTGTTTGTTTCGGGCGAGCGCATGTGGGGCGAGACCGACGAGCGCACCGTGGTCGAAGGCGATGCCCAGCTGCGCCGCGGCGATACGGTGATCCACGCCGACCGCATGGAATACACCGTGCCCGACGACCTGGCCACCGCCACCGGCAAGGTGCGCATCAACCGGGCGGGCAATGTCTACGAAGGCAGCGAGCTGCAGTTGCACGTCAACGCGTTCGAAGGCTTTTTCAACGATGCGCGCTACCAGTTGCTTGCCAACGGCGCGCATGGCGTGGCCACGCGCGTGGATTTCCTGGACCGGGACCGCGCGGTGGTGCACGACGCCACCTACACCACCTGCACGCGCGAGGATTTTGCCGCCTGGCAGCCCGACTGGATTCTGCGTGCCGAGCGCCTGGAGCTCGACCAGGTGGAAGACATTGGCGTGGCGCGCGGCGCCGTGCTGGAATTCAAAGGCGTGCCGATTCTGCCGGTGCCCTACATCAGCTTTCCGTTGTCGGACAAGCGCAAATCGGGCTTGTTGCCACCCACCCTGGGCATCGACAGCGTCAACGGTTTGGAGTATTCCCAGCCCTATTACTGGAACATTGCACCCAACCGTGACGCGACGCTGGAAGCTGCCCTGATCACCAAGCGCGGCGTGCGTGCGGGGGGTGAGTTCCGCTACCTCGAACCCACTTACCGCGGCCGCCTGCTGGGCGACGTACTGCCCTCGGACCGGCTGCGCGATCGCAACCGCTGGAGCTACGCGCTGGAGCACAGTGCCAGCGTCGGGACGCCGATAGGCGGCATCGGCGTGAACCTCAATATCCGCCGCGTCAGCGACGACAACTACTGGCGCGACCTGGGGCGCGGCACGCAGGGCGATACCCAGCGCCTGTTGCCGGCCGATGCGCTGTTCACCTGGGGCGGCGGGGACCAGCACCTGATGCTGCGCACGCTGCGGTGGCAGACGCTGCAGGACCCCCTCGCGCCCATCGTGCCGCCGTACGACCGGCTGCCACAATTGCAGTGGCGCTATACCCCGAGCCAGCTGGGAATGGGGCTGGACGCCAGCGTCGAACTCGACACCACGCACTTTCACAGTGACCGCAGCCTGACGCTGCAGCCCAATGCCCAGCGCAGCTACGCGCTGGCGCAGATCAGCCGGCCGTTTCTGTGGCCTGCCGGTTTCGTCACCCCGCGTCTGCAGTTGCACGCGACCAGCTACCAGTTCGACACTCCCATCGCCAACGGTGCGCGCTCGGCCAGCCGGGCATTGCCGACCTTCAGCCTCGACAGTGGCCTGGTGTTCGAGCGCGACGCGCGCTTCTTCAGCCGCAACTTTGTGCAGACGCTGGAGCCGCGTGCCTTCTACACCTACACACCCTACCGCGACCAGCACCTGCTGCCGGTGTACGACACGGCGGCGAATGACTTCAATTTCGCCACCCTCTACACCGAGAATGCCTATGGAGGCCAGGACCGGATAGCCGACAACAACCTGCTGACCCTGGGCCTGACCACGCGCCTGCTCGACCCCGATACCGGCGCAGAGGCAGCGCGCTTTGGCCTGGCGCAGCGGCTGCGGTTTTCCGACCAGAACGTCACGCTGCCTGGGGAACCGCTGGTGCAGGAACGCTTGTCAGACATCATGGTCGGCGCAGCGGTGAACTGGACGCCGCAGTGGGGGTTCAATTCCACCGTGCAGTTCAACCCCAAGACGCGCCGCTCAGAGCGCTCGACCATTGGCGCGCGCTACCAGCCTGCGCCGTTTCACGTGGTGAGCGCAGCCTACCGCTTCCAGCGCAACACCAGCGAGCAAATCGACATCGGCTGGCAGTGGCCGCTCGCGGACCTGTGGGGAGGCGGCTCCAGCCCCGAGGCTGAGCGCGCCAGCGCCGCCCCGCAAGCGCCGCGAGAGGGACGCTGGTATGGTGTCGGCCGGCTCAACTACAGCCTGCGCGACCGCAAACTCGTGGACACCGTGGTGGGATTCGAGTACGACAGCTGCTGCTGGATCGGCCGTGTCGTGCTTGAGCGGCTGCAAAACAGCCTCGTCACATCGAACACACGTTTGCTGTTCCAGATCGAGTTTGTCGGCTTCTCGCGGCTGAGCCTGGGCTCGAACCCGCTGTCCAGCCTGCGCCAGAATATCCCCGGCTACCGTACCCTGGGTGACCCCCAGCCGGTTCCCAGCCGCTTCAGCAATTACGACTAGGGCTTTGTCCATGCATCCACGTGTTTTCGCCTTCGGCCTGGCCTGCCTCGCAGGCGCGCTGGCTGCGCCCGCCGCCGCGCAGGGGGTTCGCGTCCCGGGAGCCCGGCCTGCGCCTGCGCTTCAGCCGCCAGCACCGCCCGCAGTTCGAAGTGTCTCAGCGGAGCCGCAAGCGGCTGATTTCATCGTCGCCGTGGTCAATTCCGAGCCGATTACGCGCAACGAGCTGGCTGCGCGGGTGCAACGCGTGCGCAAGCAGCTGGCCGGCCAGAACCGTGCCATGCCACCCGAGGACGCCCTGACGCGCGAAGTGCTCGAGAGCCTCATTGTCGAAAAGGTGCAGTTGCAGGCAGCGCAGCAAGCCGGCATCACCGTGGCCGATCTGGCAATCGACCAGGCCGAGGCCAGCGTGGCGCAGCAGAACGATGTGTCCAAGGAAACGATGTTCCGCAAGCTCCGGGCCGACGGCATCACCCCCGAGCAATTTCGCAAAGAGCTGCGCACCCAGCTGGTGCTGCAACGCCTGCGCGAGCGCGAGATCGATGCGCGCGCCAAGGTGAACGAATTCGAGATCGACCAATACCTGCGCGAGCAGCAGCCCCAGAACGGCGCAGCGGGTCTGGAACTCAACCTCGGCCACATCCTGATTTCGGTGCCTGAAGGCGCCAGTGGCACCGTGCTGGCAGAGCGCGAGCAGCGCGCCCGCAGCGTGGCCGATCGCGCACGCAGCGGCGCCGATTTCACCGCCCTGGCCAAGGAGTTTTCCGACGCGCCCGAAGCCGCCCAGGGCGGACAGATGGGGCTGCGCCCGGCGGACCGCTACCCCGAGCTGTTCGTGAACGCCACCGGCGCGCTGGCCGTGGGCGGCATTGCCGGGCCGGTGCGCTCCGGCGCGGGCTTTCACGTGCTCAAGCTGCTGGAGAAAAGCCGCAGCGACGCAGGGGCGGCGACCGTGGTGCAGAGCCACGCGCGCCATATTCTTCTGCGCACCACGGTGCAGCTCAGCGAAGCGGCGGCTGCGGCGCAACTGGCTGAGTACCGTCAGCGCATTCTGGCGGGCCACGCCACGTTTGAAGCCCTGGCGCGGGAGCATTCGCAGGATGGAAGCGCTGCGCAGGGTGGTGACCTGGGCTGGTCCACGCCCGGGCGCTATGTGCCGGAATTTGAAGCGGTGCTGGAAGGACTGAAGCCTGGCGAGATCAGCCAACCCGTAGTTTCTCGTTTTGGTGTGCACTTGATCGAGCTGCTGGAGCGGCGCCAGGTGAAGCTCAATCCGCGCGAACAGCGCGAAGTCGCACGTGAGGCGCTGCGTCAGAAGAAGGCCGAGGAAACCTATGCGACCTGGCTACGCGAGCTGCGCGGACGCGCCTATGTTGAGTATCGCGACCCCGTGTGAAGCACATTGCCCGCAAACGTTTTGGCCAGCATTTTCTGGCCGATGGCGCAATCATCGATGCCATCGTGGCGGCCATTGCGCCGCAGCCGGGCGACACCATGGTCGAAATCGGCCCGGGCCTGGCCGCGCTGACGCAGCCGCTGGTCGAGCGCCTCGGACACCTCACCGTCATCGAACTGGACCGGGACCTGGCCGCCCGGCTGCGGCAGCACGAGCACCTCAAGGTCATCGAATCCGATGTATTGAAAGTGGACTTCGCGCTGATTGCACAAGAGTTTTCTGCTCCGAAATTGAGAGTGGTTGGCAACCTGCCGTACAACATCTCCACGCCCATCCTGTTCCGGTTGCTGGCGCAGGTGGATGTCATTGCCGACCAGCACTTCATGCTGCAAAAGGAAGTGATCGACCGCATGGTGGCGGCACCGGCAACGGCCGCCTATGGGCGCCTGTCGGTGGCGCTGCAGTGGCGCTACGCCATGGAGAACGTGCTGTTCGTCCCGCCCGAGAGCTTTGATCCGCCGCCCCGCGTGGACAGCGCCGTGGTGCGCATGCTGCCACGCGCGGACGCCGCCCCCGTTCCGCTCCCTTTGCTTGAGGAACTGGTACAGGTGGCATTCAGCCAGCGCCGCAAGCTCTTGCGCCACACGCTGGGCCGCTGGCTGGAGGCTCGGGGGTTTTCAGGGTCGTTCGACGTGCTGCGCCGCGCGGAAGAAGTGCCGGTAGAGCAGTACGTTGCGCTGGCGCAGCAGCTCTGAGCCACGCGAACCAGGCCGGTTTTCAGGCAGTCTGAAGCAGTTCAGCCATGCCCGGCGTGCGCCAGAGCGAACCGTCGTGGTTCATCATGAGTGCCTGCACCGATGCACGTTTTTGCACCAGCGCCTGCGCCCGCTCGCCGCCAAGCACCATCATGGCCGTGCCCAGGCCGTTCACACTGCTCGCGTCCGTCGCCAGCAGGCTGATGCCGTGCGGGCCGCGAGTAGGACGGCCCGTGGCCGGATCAAGAATGTGGTGCTGGCGCTCGCCCTGCGCCATGAAGAAGCGCTCATAGTCGCCCGAGGACGCAACGATGTTGGGACCCTTGAGCGCCAATACGCCCAACATGCGCTCAGGGGCCAGGGGATCGCGCAGGCCAACGCGCCAGGGGCGCCCTTGCTGGCTGCCGGCGACGAGCACGTCGCCACCGCCATTGAGCAAGGCATCGGCCACGCCATGCGCATGCAAGACCTGCATGCCCGCAGCCAGAATCGGCAGCTTGGCGATGCCACCCAGATCGATGGCCATTCCGGCCCGCGCAAGGCGCGCGGTCCCGGCGTTCGCGTCCAGAATGAGTCCACGGTAGCCGACCAGGCGCCGCTCGGCAGCGATCTCGGCGGGATCGGGCAGGTCCTGTTGATCCCCAAACCGCCAAGCGCGCAGCGCGCCTACGGTGATGTCAAAAGCGCCCTGGGTGGCCGCCGACAGCGCCTGCGCGTCGCGCAGCACTGCCATCATTTCGGGCGGCACGGCAACCGCATGCAGACCGGCCGCGCGGTGGATGGCGCTGACCACGCTGCGCTCGTCGTAGCGCGTCATCATGCGCGCCAGGCGCTCCATTTCGGTCCAGGCCGCGTCCATGGCGCGATCGGCGTCGCGCGCCGCAGCGTCCCGGCCGCTGACCACCATGTCAACACGCGTTCCCATCAGGGCCCGCGCGCTGCGCTGCAAGGGCGGTGCGGTGCGCGGGGCCACGGCGGCTCCGGCCCACTGCGCGGCGCCGAGCAAAGGCACAGCCATGACGACGCGCCGCCGCGTCATGGTCAGGCAGGGGCGGGCAGTCTGCATGGAAGCTTTCCTTAGACCGATTGGTCAGCCATGAAGTCCACGGCGGCTTTGACTTCTTCGTCGGTCAGTTTGGCGTTGCCGCCGCGTGCAGGCATCGCGCCCTTGGAGCCGGTGAAGCCTTCCATGGCGTGCTTGTACAGCGTTTCTTTGCCCTGTGCGATGCGTGGGCCCCACTCGTCCTTGTTGCCTGGCTTGGGCGCCCCGGCAATGCCTGCGGCGTGGCACAGGGCACAGGTCTTGCCGTAGACGCTCTTGCCCAAAGCTGCATCGGCCACGGGCACGGCGGCTGCGGGCGCCGCAGCTGCGTCCGGGGCGGGTGCTGGCGCCGCCGGTTCTGCGGGAGCGGTGGCTGCGGGTGCCGCCGGAGCAGCCGTAGGTGCAGCGGGCGCCTCGGGTTTCTTGTCGCCACAGGCGGCCAGGAACAAGGAAACGATAGCGACGGCGAGAACGCGGGAAGCGGAATTCATTGAGGGTCCTTACAAGAAAAAACGGGAGACAATCCTTGTACAGCAGGGCGGTGACGTCGCGCGTAGGGCAAATGCGCCATACTCATTGTGCAACGCAGCATTGCTGGCGCAAGACTGACCCGGAGAGCGCCTCTAATGTAACGCCGCCTCTGGGATCCAGCAGGAATCTCCCTACGCGCACTATTGATCTCGGTCAAAAATCAGCATTTACCCTGGCCTACACTCGCATCCATGAAAACCCTTAGAGCATGGACTTGGCTGCGCCGGGCCTTGCTCGTCGTATTTCTCTCCGTCATGGGCGTCTCTGCGGCGTCCCCTTATGTGCACCCTTCCCGCACGCAGTTGGTCTGCGCTGGCGCCGGCGGGATGGCGCTGGTGGTGCTGACCGACGACGGCTTGCCCAGTGAGACGCGTCTGCTCAATTGTCCCCTGTGCCTGCCAGCTGCTGGCCCGGCGCCGTTTGTGAGCGCGTCCATCCCTTGCGCTGCGCCGGCCAATTCGCACCTCCTTCCTCCTGCTGCGGCCAACGTCTGCGCGCGATCCGGTGCGCCGCCGCCTGGGCGCGGGCCCCCTGTTTTTTCGTGAACCAACCCTGAAAGAAAGTCCCACCATGAACGACAAGAAAGCGTCCCAACGCGAACCCGCAGGCATTGGCCGGCGCAAGTTCCTCAACACGGCTGCCCTGGCCGGTCTGACCGCAGGCGTCGCCGCCTGCAACGACAAGCCCGCAGCCAGCACCGCGCCTTCGACCGCCGCGCCGGCAGCCGCACCGGCTGCCCACGCTGCATCCGAAGTGGGCAAGTACGAAGTGGCTCCCGGTCAGCTCGACGAGTACTACTCTTTCTCCTCGGGCGGTCACTCAGGCGAGTGCCGGATCTACGGTTTGCCATCCGGCCGCTTGTTCAAACGCATTCCGGTTTTCAACATGGATTGTCTGGTGGGCTGGGGCATCACCAACGAGTCGAAGAAAATCATCGGCACCAAACCCGATGGCAGCCTGAAGTACCACACGGGCGACACGCACCACATACACCCCTCGTACAAGGATGGCACCTACGACGGCAAATACATGTTCGTCAATGACAAGATCCACGGACGCCTGGCCCGCATTCGCATGGATACGATGGAAACCGACAAAATCACCGAGCTGCCGCTGGTGCAGGGTTTCCATGGCACTTTCCCCGACAAGCGCGATCCAGTGGACCCCGCCATCAACCACACCACGCGCGTGTTCTGCGGTGGTGAGTTCTCCATTCCCTTGGACAACAACGGCAAGAACATGGATGCGACGGCGGACTACCGCTCGATCTTCAGCTGCGTCGACTCCGAAACCATGGAAGTGCGCTGGCAGGTGCTGATCGACGGCAACTGCGACTTGGTCGCATCTTCGTACGACGGCAAGCTCGCCTGCACCAATCAGTACAACACCGAAAACGGTTTTCATTACGAAGACATGATGTCCGCCGAAATGGATGCGTGCCTCTTCTTCAACATCGCCCGCATCGAGGAAGCCGTCAAGGCCGGCAAGTTCAAGACCTACGGCGGCTCCAAGGTGCCGGTGGTCGATGGCACCAAGGCAGGCAACCCTGATGCCAAGACCTCGCTGGTCTGCTATGTGCCCGTGTCCAAAAACCCGCACGGCGTGAACGCCAGCCCGGACGGCAAGTACTACGCCTGCTCGGGCAAGCTCTCGCCCACCGCCACGCTGATCGAGCATGCATTGGTGCTCAAGTGGTTTGACGGCGAACTCAAGGAAGCGCGCGAAGCCGTGGTGGCCGAGCCCGAAATCGGCCTGGGCCCACTGCACACCGGCTTTGACGGCCGTGGCAACGCCTACACCACGCTGTTCCTCGACAGCCAGATCGTCAAGTGGAACGTGGAAGCTGCCATCAAGTCCTACGCTGGCGACAAAACCGCCAAGCCCGTGGTGGACCGCCTCGACGTGCAGTACCAGCCCGGCCACGGCTTCACCTCGATGGGTGAAACCAAGGACGCCGACGGCAAGTACTTTTTGTCTGACAACAAGTTCTCCAAGGACCGCTTCCTGCCCGTGGGCCCGCTGCACCCCGAGACGGCGCAGCTGATCGACATCAGCGGCGACAAGATGAAGCTGGTGGCCGACCACGCGGTGTACTCCGAGCCGCACGACTCCATCATCATCCCGCGCAATCTGATCCGCACGCGCCAGGTGTACGACATCGATGAGTTCCCCAACGCGGTCAAGGACGCCAAGGACTGCCGCGTCGAGCGCAAGGGCAAGAAGGTCACCGTGTACCTCACTTCTCAGGCACCCACCTTCGGCCTGCGCGAGTGGACCGTCAAGCGCGGCGACGAAGTCACGATCATCCTCACCAACCTCGACAAGGTGGAAGACCTTACGCACGGTTTCGCCATTCCGAAATACGACATCAATTTCATTGTGAATCCGCAGGAGACCAAGTCGGTCACCTTCATTGCGGACAAGCCTGGCGTGTACTGGGCCTATTGCACCAACTTCTGCCACGCGCTGCACCTCGAAATGCGCTCGCGTATGCTGGTTGAGGCCTGATCGGCCCCTCAGAGCCTGTTCACGATCTCGCAGGGGATCGCGAACGGGGTCTCAGGGGCGGCGCGATCCCCGGGATAGGTGCTGCCCCTTTTTCTTTTCTGGACCCCTGATGCTTCTGCCCTTCCCCCGTTTCATCGCCACCCTCTGGATGGCACTGGCTTTGCTGCTGGGTGCGCTTGCACCGGGTGCACAGGCAGCGTCAGGAACCTATGAGGCCGAGTTGCCTGCTGGCTTGGCAACGGCCACGGACATGTGCGCCTTGCTTCCGTGCAAGGACGTATTCCCCGGCGCCACCGAATTTTCTGATCGCATGGGCCAGCCGCCTTATGTCGAGGCCTACGACAAGGCCGGCGAAGGGCGCCAGTTGCTGGGCTACGTGATGCTCTCGACCGACATCACCGACACCCCGGCCTACTCGGGCAAGCCCGTGGTGACGCTGATCGGCATGGACAAAACCGGCCACTTTGTCGGCGTCAAGGTGCTCAAGCACTCTGAGCCCATCTTGCTGCTGGGCATCCCCGAATCCGCATTGCTCAATTTCAACAATCAGTACCTTGGCAAGTCGGTGGCCGACAAGATCGAGATCGGCCAGTCGCGCCCTGACGAAGACATCGTGGGGCTGGACGCCATTTCCGGCGCGACCGTCACGGTGATTGCGCAAAACCAGGTGATGATGGCCTCGGGCTCTGCGGTGGCGCGCCAGGTGGGCATCCTCGCACCCGTCGTGCGAGAGGCAGCGCGCTACAAGGTGCGGGGCGAGGCTCTTACCTGGGACGAGCTGGTGGGGCGCCGCGCCGTGGAGCACCTGCGCGTCATGCCCGAACAACTTGGACAGGATCGCAGCGCCGATCCCTTCATCGAGCTGTGGTTTGGCGACCTGAGCCACCCAGACATTGGCAAGAGCGTCCTGGGCGAGGCCGACTGGGAGAACCTCCATCGCCAGTTCAAGGAAGGCGAGCACGCCATCTTCGTGATTCGCACGGCCGGGCGCGAATCGTTCAAGGGGTCTGGTTTTGTGCGCGGCGGCCTGTATGACCGCGTACAGGTCAAGCAAGGCGCAGATTCGTTTACGTTCCGCGACCTGGACTACCTCAATCTCTACGGCGTAAAGGCTGCGGGTGCGCCAGAATTCAATGAGTCGGCGATTTTCATCGTCCGCTCCAAGGCATTCTCCGATGCCTACCCCTGGAAGTTTTCTCTGCTGGGCAATCGCGTGGACCGCGCCACCGGCGCCAAGAGCTTTACCAGCTTCGACACGCCGTACTGGCTACCTGCTTCCATGCTGGAAGGCGGCCGCCCCAAGGTGGTGGAGCCCGACGCGCCGTGGGTGCGGATCTGGAAATCGCGCGCGATAGAAATTGCGCTGTTTGTCGTGCTGCTGGTAGCCGTCGGCGTGGTCTATGCCTACCGCGAGCGGCTCACCCGTCTGTCCACGCACAAGAACAAGTGGCCGGTGAACGGTTTCAAGTACACGGCCTGGGCGATTTCCATCGTGTTCGTGGGGTTTGGCCTCCTGGCGCAACCCTCCATCACGCAGGTGCTGACCTGGTTCCATGCGCTGCTGTTCCAGTGGACCTGGTCGCTGTTTCTGTCCGATCCGTTCATCTTCCTGTTCTGGATCTTCATCATCGTCACGGTATTCCTGTTCGGGCGCGGTCTGTTCTGCGGCTGGATGTGCCCGTTCGGGTCGCTGCAAGAATCCATCTACAAGATCGCCCGTTTCGTTGGCCTGGGGCGCTTTCAGACCAAGCTGCCGCAAAAATGGCACGACCGACTGAAGTGGGTCAAGTACGCCGTCTTCTTTTTCCTGCTCACGGTGTCGATGTTCTCCATGGGCCTGGCGGAGAAGCTCTCAGAGGTCGAGCCTTTCAAGACCACCTTCCTGGTTGGCGTGATGAACCGGTCGTGGCCTTACGGACTGTTCGTGGCTGCCATCTTGGGCGTCTCGATATTCATCGAACGGCCGTACTGCAAATACATTTGCCCGCTGGGTGCCTCGCTGGCAATGCCCAGCACCTTCCGCTGGTTTGGCTTGAAGCGCAAGCAAGATTGCAACAGCTGCAAAGCTTGCGCTGTGGGCTGCGGCGCGCAGGCGATTGATGCTGATGGACGCATCGACCACCGCGAGTGCCTGCACTGCCTGGACTGCATGATTCTGTACACCGACACCAAGGGATGCCCGCCGCTGGCCAAAGAGCGCAAGCGGCGCGAGAAAGACGGTTTAGAGATCACTCCGATTGGTGACAACGGTTACTTCTTCCCGATTTATCCTTCCACCAGTTACACCGACCAGATCATCCCCAAAGCGGTCGGCGGCCCAGACCCGCGCATGCCCACCGACCCCGCATTGCCCGCCCACAAAGTGGATATCGGCAAGCTCGAATGGCTGTGGCTGGAATTGCGTGACCACCTGTGGCCTTGGAGCACCGAAGGCTGGCACTCGCAGCGCGCGCTGCAGATTGCAGGCTTCTCGCTGGCGGTCGCCGCTACCCTTGCCTGGGTAATGACCGCCATGGGGACGCTGTCGTCGGGCGCCATCATTGGCTGGTGGTTTGGCTGGAGCGTGTACGAAGTGTTGATTCGCCTATCGGGCAAACGCTACGTGAAGGACGGCCCATGGTGGCGCGACCACTACCGCGTGGCCGGCCTGATGGACATGCTGAGCTACGTCGCCTTCAAGAACTTGCTGATTGGCGCCGCGCTGTTCCTGCTGCTCAAGTCCTTCGGCCTACTTGTCATATGAGGCAGCGCCTGCTCGGTGGCCTGGGCGCAGCTCTGCTGGCGCTGGCAGGCGCTGCACACGCCGCCACCGTGCGCGTCGAGCCCGGTCAGGACCTGGCCGCCGCCGTGCGTGCGGCAGCACCCGGAGACACAGTGGAGGTAGCGCGCGGCCTGTACCGCGCCAACCTGCTGATCGACAAACCCATGACGCTGCGCGGCGTCGACCGCCCCACCATCAGCGGCGGCAACCAGGGCGACACCATCCGCGTCACCGCCCCGGACGTCACCATTGAGGGCCTGATCGTGCGCGACTCGGGCGACCACCAGGGCGAGCAAAACGCCGGCATCTACCTTTACCCCGGTGCGCACCGGGCGGTGGTGCAGCACTGCGACCTCACCTACAACCTGTTTGGGCTGTGGATCGAGAAGGTCAACGACGTTCGCATCGAACGCAACACCATTACCGGCAAACGCGACTACGACTCGGCGCGGCGCGGCAACGGCATCCAGCTCTACAACTCGCAGCGCGCCCAGATTCTCGACAACAACATCAGCTTCGTGCGCGACGCGCTGTACATCGATGTATCGCACCATGCCCTCTTCCGTGGCAACAAGCTGCACCACAGCCGCTACGGCGCGCATTACATGTCGTCGTACTACAACCTGTGGGAAGGCAACGAGACCTACTACAACCGCGGCGGCCTGGCGCTGATGGAAGTGCGCGAACAGACGGTGCGGGGCAACCGCGCCTGGGGCAATTCCGACCACGGCATCATGCTGCGCTCGGTGCAGGATTCGGTGGTGGAGAACAACGTCGTCGCTGGCAACCAGCGCGGCTTTTTCATCTACGACGTCGAGTACGTCACCCTGCGCCACAACCTCATCGTCGACAACTTTGTCGGCGCCCACCTCTCGGCCGGCGTGAAGAACAACGTGGTCGAGCAGAACGACTTCATCGGCAACCGCGAGCAGGTGCGCTACGTGGGCACCAAGGACGAGCCCTGGGGCGGCAAGGTGGGCAACTACTGGAGCAACTACGTCGGTTGGGACCGCGATGGCGACGGCCGGGGCGACGTGCCCTACGAAGCCAATGACATGGTCGACCGACTGAGCTGGCGCTACCCCGGCATGAAACTGCTGCTGGCCAGCCCTGCGGTGCAGGCCCTGCGACTGGTGGGCCAGCAATTTCCGGTGCTGCGCGTGCCCACCGTGGTCGACGCCCACCCCCGCATGCAGCCCGAACACACAGACTGGAGCCTTTGGCGTGGCAAGTACTTCCCCCGTTGATGCCAGCGCAGCGGTTTCGCTGCGCGGCGTTACCAAGCACTATGGCGCGGTGCACGCCGTCGATGGCGTAGACCTCGACATCGTGCGCGGCGAAATTTTCGGCCTGATCGGCCACAACGGCGCCGGCAAGAGCACGCTGTTCAAGATGATGCTGGGCCTCGAAGCCACCACGGCGGGCTCCATCGTGCTCGGCGGCGCGCCGGTGCGCGGGCGCGGTTTCCGGGCGGCACGCCGGCATATCGGCTACCTGCCCGAGAACGTGGTGCTCTACGACAACTTGAGCGGACTGGAGACACTGCACTTCTTTGCCCGGCTCAAGCACGCTGCGCTCGATCAGTGTCCCGGCCTGCTCGAACGCGTAGGTCTGGCGCACGCCGGCAAGCGCCCGGTGCGCGAATATTCCAAGGGCATGCGCCAGCGTCTCGGGTTTGCGCAGGCTTTGCTGGGCACGCCCCAGGTGCTGTTTCTCGACGAACCCACCAACGGCCTGGACCCGCAGGCGATCCGCGACTTCTACGCCACGCTGCGCACATTGCAGACCAGCGGCGTCACGGTGGTCATTACCTCGCACATCCTGGCCGAACTGCAGGAGCGCGTGGACCGACTGGCCATCATGGCCAATGGCCGCATTCAGGCGCTGGGCAGCGTGCAAGCGCTGCGCGAACAGACGCACATGCCGCTGATTTTCGACTTGGTGCTCGACGCGGGCGATTTCGCCCCTATCGCGCAAGCACTGCTGGCCGCCACAGGCGAAGCCGCTGAAGCCGTGCCCGGCGGGCTGCGCCTGGCCTGCCCGCGCGCACGCAAGATGGCCGTGCTGGCCGCACTCACGCCCTTTGGTGGCCGCGTGCACGACCTGGCCCTGCGCGAACCTTCGCTCGAAGACGTGTTCTTCGGCTTTTCTGACTAAGGCGCGCCCCATGGAACTGACGCAAATTTTCACCATCGCCGCCAAGGAATTTCGCGACCGCATGCGCAACCGCTGGGTGCTGGCGGTTGCCCTGGTATTTACCGTGTTTTCGCTGGTAATTGCCTATTTCGGCGGCGCGCAACAGGGCGCCGTGGGTTTTCGCTCGATCGAAGTCACCATTGCCAGCCTGGTGAGCCTGGTGATTTACCTGATTCCGCTCATCGCCCTGCTGCTGGGGTTTGACGCCATCGTCGGCGAGCGCGAACGCGGCTCGCTCGATCTGCTGCTGGCCCTGCCCATTACCCGGCTGGAACTGCTGCTGGGCAAATATCTGGGACTTGCTGCGGCGCTCACGCTCTCGACGCTGGCGGGCTTTGGCCTGGTGGCGCTGCTGCTGTACCAGCGCCTGAGCTGGGCCGGGCTGTACCACTACGGCGGCTTCATGGCGAGCTCCGTGCTGCTGGGCCTGGCGTTTCTGAGCATGGCGGTGCTGCTGTCGGTGGTGGCGCGCGAGCGCACACGCGCCTCCGGTCTGGCCATTGCCCTGTGGTTCTTCTTTGTGCTGGTGTTCGACCTGGTGTTGCTCGGGGTGCTGGTGAGCACGGGCGGGCAATTTGGCGGCGAGGCCCTGGCCTGGCTGCTGCTGCTCAACCCGGCCGATGTGTTCCGTATCTTGAACGTTTTTTCGCTGGACGACGTGCGCACGCTGTACGGGCTGGCCAGTATCGTCCCGGCGTCGCTGGGCAGCCAGGCGCTGCTGAGCGGCGTCATGCTTGTGTGGATTGTGGTGCCGCTCCTGGTGGCGCGCTGGAGATTTCGATGAACTCTTATCCAAAATTCTTTCGCTCGCTGTTGGCCCTGGCCGTGCTGGGCAGTGCCTTGGCTTTGTCGGGCTGCGACAAAGCCGTTGAGAGCGCCAGCATTGCTCCGGTGGAAATCGACCGCAGCACGAGTTGCGAACTCGACGGCATGCTGCTTGCCGACTACCCCGGCCCCAAGGCGCAGATTCACTATGACGGCCAGGCCCAGCCCGCCTTCTTCTGCGACACCACCGAGCTGCTGAACACCTTGCTCGCTGGCGAGCAGGTGCGCGCCATCCGCGCGGTGTACGTACAGGACATGGCCCAGGCCGACTGGGACCACCCCGAAGGCCACTGGACCGATGCGCGCAGCGCGTTCTATGTGTTTGGCAGCAAACGCCACGGCTCCATGGGCCCCACCGTGGGCAGCTTTGCCAAGGAGGCCGACGCCCAGCGCTTCGCTGCCGACTACGGCGGCAAGGTGTTTCCCTTTGCCGCCATTCAGCCCGACATGGTGGATCTGAGCGGCGGGGCCAAGCAAGACAACCGCATGTAGGGCCGCGCCGGCACCGCTGACCCCCTTGACGCCCATGAAGTCGCTCGCTCTGTCGTCCCGCCGCACCTGGGTCACGCTGGGGCTGGCCGCGCTTGCCGTCGGCACCCTGCCGGGTGCCAGCGCCTGGATGGGCCGCAAAGCGGTGCCTGAGCCCGAGAGCGACTTCTGCCTGGTGGCGCCCCCCACGCCCTACGATCCGGCTTTGGGCCTCGCGCTCCATGCGGCCCGCGCCGTGCCCAAGGACGCCCGCTGCCCGGTCTGCGGCATGTACCCGTCGCGCTCCCCCGCCTGGGCAGCGCAGGTCATTTTCAGCAATGGCGACGCGCAGTTCTTCGATTCGCCGCTCAGCCTGTTCATGTACCTGAGCGACGTGGCCCGCTACAGCCCCGGTCGCAGCGCGGGCGAGATCGTGGCGCGCTACGTCACCGATTTCGGCAGCAGGCAGATGCTGGACGCCGCCAGCGCCTTCTACGTCGTCGGCTCCTCTGCCCAAGGGCCAATGCGCGCGGGCAACCTGCCCGCGTTTGCTTCGGAGCAGGCGGCGCGCGCATTCGCTGAGCAGCGCGGCGGTGCGGTGCGGGCCTTTGCCGAAATCGACGCTGCTCTGGTGCAGCGCCTGGGCGGCCGGGCTGCGCACAGGCACTGACGCTATCAATAGAGAAGCTGTTTGCGCTTATGCAGTAAGCGCTAGAGGCCGATTTGACCTTGATTTTTCTGCAAATGCCTGGGGTGCAGGCACCTTGGCCAACGCAGCGCCCGAAATTCCGGCAATGCCTGCGTTGCGCTCGCCATCTCCCTGTGGCTGATCCAATCTGGCCATCAATTCTGACCTCTGCGAATGGCTGCCGGCAGCAAAGCCGCCATGCGCCAGGCAAGGGCGCGCAGCGCACAGCGCACCGCCGGGCTGCCCGGCTGGACCAGCGCTGCATCCAGCACCGCCTGGCGGGCGCTGCGCAGGGCCATGCGGTCGCGCGCCTGCAAGGCGGCCAGCAGGCGCTCCTGCAATCGCTGCACACGCTGCGCCTCGGCAGGCGACAGCCCCGACGGCTGCGCGGGGGCCGGTGCCACCAGGTGCTGTTCCCACGCGCTGGCGGCGTCCTGCATCGCCGATCCGCTGGGACGGGCGGCGATCATGGCAGGGGTTGCGCGGGGGCCATGGCGCGCGCCGAGGTCAGGCCGTACCAGTTCACGCGGCGCGTCAGCACCATGACCAGGGCCAGTACGGCAAACAGCGCCAGCGAGAACAGGCTCTCAGCACTCAGTGCGCGGCGATCTCGAGCGCGGGCCGTCAGACCGCGGTAGCGCCGGCGGCCGCGCACCACGTCTTCGATCAGGCCCAGGCCGAAAAGCAGCAACAGAACCACGGCGGCCAGCGCTGCCGGTTTGGTGAACCAGGGGGGTTTCAAGAGCGTGCTCCACAGTGAATGTGCGGGCAGTCTGTGGCGCCGCCGTGAGGGCACGATGAAGTTTGTGAGGGCAGTGTGAAGTCCTCCCCCGCTCCGGTGAAGATCAGTTCGGAAAGTGCAGCGTGACGCGCAGGCCCGGCGCCGTATTGCGCACCGCCATGTGTCCGCCATGCAGCGCCACCACGCGCTGCACGATGGCCAGCCCCAGACCCGAGCCGCTGCGCTCGCCGTTCGGGCGGGCGGTGGTGAAGAAGCGCTCGCCCAGGCGGGCCAAAGCGTAGTCGGGTACGCCAGGGCCGCTGTCCTGCACGGCCACCGCAGTGCCTTGCAGCTCGACTGCCACGGTGCTGCCGGCAGGCGAAAAATCGATCGCGTTGTCGATCAGGTTGCACAGCGCCAGGGTGATGAGTTCCGCCTCCCAAGGGCCGCTGGCACCTTGGCCCGCAAGGGTGAGCGCCACGCCGCGCTGCGCCGCACGTGCCTGTGTGTGGGCCAGCGCGGTGCTGGCGCAGTCGTGCAGCGCCACCGGGCCCTGCGCTTCGGCGTGCTGGCGCTGCTCCAGCTTGCTCAGTTCCAGCAGGCGGTCGATAAGGCGCTGCAGGCGCTCGCTTTGCTGCACCACCTGGGCGGCAAACAGGGTGCGGTCGCCCGCTGGCAGGTCTTCCTGCAGCAACTCGCCTGCGCCGCGAATGGCGGCCACCGGGCCTTTGAGTTCGTGCGTGAGGGCGCGCACATAGGCTTCGATGTAGCCGTGCCCCTCCAGCCGGGCGCGCATGCGGTCCATGGCGCGCGCCAGGTCGCCCAGCTCGCCAGGCACCCTCGGCACGGCCAGCACCGGGGTGGCTGCGGTGGCCTGCGCGCCCGCCTCCGGGCCCTGCACGCTCAGGGCGTAGTCGCGCAGGCGCCGCACATTCCACACCATCCACAGCGTCACCGCCACCCCCACGGCGGCCGACAGCGCCAGCAGCAGCAGGCCACCCATCAGCACCTTGTGCTCGGCCCGGTCGATGAAGCGCTGCACGGTGCGCGTGGGTTTGGCTACGGTCAGCACTCCGGCGATGCGGTCCTGCACGAAAACCGGGGCTGAAACGTGCATCACGCCGCTGGTGTCGTCGCCTGGGGTGTCCCGGCTCATGCGCGCGCCGTACTCGCCGCGCAGTGTGAGCGCCACGTCGCGCCACTGCGAAAAATCCTGGCCGACGGCCTGCGATTGCGAGTCAAAAACCACGCGCCCGGCGGCATCCGTCACATAGATGCGGTAGTCGAGCGACTGCTTGGAAAAACCCCAGATGGCGGCGTCCACGGGGCGGCTGGCGTAATGCTGCACCTGCCGGGCAAAGGCGCTGCCGCCTGCCTGAAGGCTTCCCGAGGCCAGGTCGTCGCTGGCCAGCTCGGCCAGGATGTGGGCCGTGTCCACCATCATGTCTTCCATCACCTCGCGCACGCTGGGCTTGATCTCGGCCACAAAGACGCGCAGCACAAAGAACGCGGCAATGCCGTTGATGAGGAAGAAGGCGAACAGCAGGCGGATGCCCAGGCGCATAGGTCAGCGACAGGTAGTGAAAACTATCAAAAATATAGCTATCAGCGCTTGCTGGATAAGCGCTAGAGGCCGATTTTTCTTATAAAACTAAACCTCAATGGAATACCCCATCCCCCGGTGCGTGACGATGTAGTCCGTCGCCGGCTCCACCTCGCGCAGCTTGGCGCGCAGCGTCTTGATGTGGGTGTCCACCGTGCGGTCGGTGCTCTCGCTGTCGTCGCCCCAGGCGGCGGTAAGCAGCGCCGCGCGGCTGTGGATGCGGCCCGCGCCCGCCAACAGGCAGGAAAGCAGTCGGTACTCGCGCCGCGTGAGCGCCAGCGCATGGCCGTGCAGCTGCACGCGCTGGCCCTGCGGGTCGTCGTGAAATGGCGCGCTTCGCGGCGTGGACTGGCACGGTGAGAAAGGGGAGAAAGGGGAGGTAGGGGGCGCGGCCGCACGGCGCAGCAAGGCGCGGGCGCGGGCGGCCAGCTCGCGCGGACTGAAAGGTTTGGCCAGGTAGTCGTCGGCGCCCAGCTCCAGGCCCAGCACGCGGTCCAGCTCCTCACCGTGCGCGCTCAGCATCAGCACCGGGGTGTGGCCGGCGGCTCGCACTTCCCGGCACAGGTCCAGGCCGCTGCCGTCTGGCAGGCCGACGTCGAGCACCAGCAAGTCAAAACCGCCAGCACTCCACAGCTTGCGCGCGTCGTGCAGCAGCAGGCTGTGCGTCACCTGCAGGCCTTCGCGCTCCAGCGCATAGGCGACGGTCCGGGCAATGGCCGGGTCGTCTTCGAGCAGCAATACCTGCGCCACCATAGAGGGTCAGTGGCCCACCAGTACCGGGAAAATCTTCGTCAGGCCGCCCGCCATCACCTCGACGGCCAGCGCCGCCAGAATCAGGCCCATCAGCCGCGTCATCACGTTGATGCCGGTCTTGCCGAGCACGCGCGCAATCGGGTCCGCCAGCGAGAAGCAAATCCAGGTGGCCAGGCCAATCACCAAACCGTAGCCGACCAGCGCACCGTGCTGCAAGAAGGTCTGCGCGTCGTTGGCGTAAATCACCACGGTAGACATGGAGGCCGGGCCGGTCAGCAGCGGGATGGTGAGCGGCACGACGGCAATGCTGTCGCCGGCGGCGGCCTTCTCGGCGCCCTCTTCCAGTTCGTTGGTGGCCGGCTTGGCCTCGGCCGGCTGGGCGTTGAGCATGTTCATCGCGCTGATGAGCAGCAGCAATCCGCCGCCTACCTGAAAGCTCGGCAGCGAGATGTTGAAGAATTCGAGAATCTGCAGGCCCAGCAGCGCGCAGGCGGCAATCACGCAAAAGGCGCTGAACGCCGCCGTGCGGATGGTGCGTTTGCGCTGGGCTTCGGAAAAGCCTTGCGTGTAGTGGATGAAAAACGGGACGATGGCCAGCGGATTGACGATGGCCAGCAGAGTGACGAGGGGTTTGAGGTCCATGCCAAGCGTTTCAGAAAGTGTTGGGGATTTCGCAAAGGCCGCTGAGCGACGCCAAGCCCCTTCTCAGCGCGGATGCGGTGCTTGTTGCCAATGAGAATGTGCTGCAAGAATGGGGAGTGCCGCAGAGTGTGCCGTATTTCCCTGGCGTCTCGCACGGCGCCATCCCACCAAATGGAGACTGAGATGACCGAGCCCACCCCATTGCGGCACTCCCCCGACGGCTTTGCCTGCCCCGCCTGGTGCGTTCAGCCCGAGGGTGCGCCGCGCGGCGGCATGGTGGTGCTGCCCGAGATTTTTGGTGTGAATGCGCACATACGCGCCATCACCACGCGATTTGCCGCGCGCGGCTATGCCGCGGTGGCCCCCGACAACTTTGCCCGCATCCAGCCCGGCGTGGACCTGGGATACGGACAGGGCGATGTGGCCCAGGGGCGCGCCCTCAAAGCGGCTGTCGAGCGCCTGCCCGAGGCGCTGGTGCTGGGCGACATCCAGGCCGCGATCGACCACGCCGCTGCGCTCTCGGGGGGCAAGGTGGGTCTGGTGGGTTTTTGCTGGGGTGGCCTGCTGGCCTGGCGCGCCGCCTGCGAGTTGCAGGGCCTGGCGGCCGTGGCCTGCTACTACGGCGGCGGTATGACCGGCGACGCGGAAGTCGCGCGCCGCCCCCGCTGCCCGGTGATTGCCCATTTCGGCGCACACGACGCCCATATCCCGCAAAAAGAGGTGCGGGCCTTTGCCCGCGCACACCCCGAGGTGCAGGTGCAGGTCTACGACGCGGCCCACGGTTTCAACTGCGATCAACGGGACTCCTACGACGAGGCCGCAGCGCTGGTCGCCCGTGAGCGCACGCTGTCACTCTTTGCCCGCTGCGTCGGCTGACCCGGCACCCAGGCTGACGGCGAATCGCACAAATTCCTATTTGCAACCGGCGGCGCGTTGTGTGACCATACGTCAACTTTTGCAACAATTATGTCCGCCACCGCTCCCCAGGAGTCTCCCGCCACCGCTGCGCTGATCTCCCAGCTCACGCCCGCCTTGCGCATGGCTGGCATGGGGGCGTGGATGGTGGATTTCGAGCACGCCGAGGTCTCGTTTGACCCTTTGCTGCTGGAGTTGCTGGGGGCTGAACCCACGGATACCCTCCTCTTGCCCGCCGGCGCATGGCAGGCGCTGGTGCACCCGGACGATGCAGAGCGCCAGCGCGAGCACTGGGACCAATGCCTGCGCGGCGAGCGCGACGAATACATCATGGAGTACCGGCTGCGGCGCCGCGATGGCCAATGGGTGTGCTGCCTGTTCCGTGCCCGGGTGCAGAGCCGGTCCCCCCAAGGCCTGGCGCGTGGCTTGGTGGGGACCTACCAGGAATGCGCGGATGGGCAGCGCAAGCACGACAACCTGCAGGTGGCCGCCAGCGTGTTCACCCACGCGCGTGAAGGCATCAGCATCACCGACCCTTCGGGCACCATCATTGATGTCAATGAGGCGTTCACACGGATCACCGGTTATGCGCGCGAAGAGATCATCGGGCGCAACCCGCGGATCCTGCAATCGGGCCGCCAGACGCCCGAGTTTTACGCGGCCATGTGGAAAGCCATCTCCACCCGGGGCTACTGGACGGGCGAAATCTGGAACCGGCGCAAGGATGGCTCGCTGTTCCTCGAAGTCATCACCATCAGCTCGGTGCGCAACGCGCAGGGGGCCTTGCAGCATTACGTGGCGGTGTTCACCGACGTCACGTCCGAGCGCGCGACCGAGCGAAAGTTAGAGAGCATTGCGCATTTCGACGTGCTCACCGAACTGCCCAACCGGGTGCTGCTGTTTGATCGCCTGCGCCAGTTCATGGCGCATTGCCAACGGCGCTCATCGTCGCTGGCAGTGGCATTTCTTGATCTCGATGGCTTCAAAACCATCAATGACCAATACGGTCACGCGCTGGGCGACCAGTTGCTGATTGCCCTCTCGCGCCGCATGGGCGAAGCGCTGCGCGAAGGCGATACGCTGGCACGCATCGGCGGCGACGAGTTCGTGGCCGTGCTGGTGGATCTGGAAAGCGGCGACGACTACCAGCCCATTGTGGAGCGCCTCTTGAGCGCGGCCGCTACCCCCGTGGCGCTGGGGCGCCACACGCTGCAGGTCTCGGCCAGCATTGGCGTGACGCTTTTTCCGCGCGACTTCGCCGACGCCGAACAATTGCTGCGTCACGCCGATCATGCGATGTACCAGGCCAAGCAGGCGGGCAAGAACCGCATTGCGGTGTTCGACGTAGCGCACGACGCGGCCCAGGCCAGCCAGCGCCAGAACCTGGCGGACATCCGCGCGGCACATGAGCAGAACCAGTTCGTGCTGTATTACCAGCCCAAGGTCAACCTGCAGACGGGCGAGGTCGTGGGTGCCGAGGCCCTGATCCGCTGGCAGCATCCCCAGCGCGGGCTGGTGCCGCCCGGCGAGTTTCTGCCAATCATTGAAAACCACGTGCTCAGCACCATGGTGGGCGAGTGGGTGATTGCCACCGCGCTGCGCCAGATGTCGCAATGGCACGCCGCGGGCTTGAAGATCAAGGTCAGCGTCAATGTGGGTGCGCGCCAGTTGCTCGATGCCGGTTTCGCGCAGCGGCTCGAAACCTTGCTGGCTGGCCAACCGGACGTGCCCCCGGACTGCCTGGAGCTGGAGATTCTGGAGAGCAGCGCCCTGGAAGACATGGCGCAGGTCTCCGAGCTGATGCGCCGCTGCCAGGCGCTTGGAGTGCGTTTTGCGCTGGACGACTTTGGCACTGGTTTTTCCTCGCTCACCTATATGCGGCGCCTGCCCGCAGAAGTGATCAAGATCGACCAAAGCTTTGTCCGCGACCTTCTGAGCGACGCCGACGATCTGGCCATCGTGCAGGGCGTCATTGGCCTGGCCAAGGCGTTTCGACGCGAAGTCATTGCCGAGGGCGTGGAAACTTTGGAGCATGGCCAAGTGCTGCTGGCGCTCGGCTGCGAGCTTGCGCAGGGCTATGGAATTGCGCGGCCCATGCCCGCCGGGTCCCTGCCCGCCTGGACCCAGACCTGGACTGCGCAGCGCGGCGCCAAATCCGTGGCTCCGCCCGCCCCGCCGCTCCTGCGCGCTTGAGCGCTTGAGCGCTTGAGCGCTTGAGCGCTTGAGCGCTGCAGCTGTATCGGCAACCTTAGACCTTGTTCCCCGAGCTGAGGACCGCCGAAGCGCTTCAGGCCACCGCCGGCGTGCGCGCCGAGCGTGCCGCCACGCCTGCACCGACCATGCCCGCCGACATCACCCCCAGCACCAGGGCCAGCGCGGCGCCATAGAAGACGGTGCTTGTCATGCCCCGATCAAGCAGCGCACCGAACACCGGCGCAGCCACCGAAAACCCCAGATCGAGGCCCGAATACACCGTGCCGTACACCCGGCCCGTGGCGCCCGGGGGCGCGGCGCGCTTGATCAGCATGTCGCGCGACGGCCCTGCGACGCCGGTTCCGGCACCAGCGATGGCCGCTACCCACAGCGCGGCCATGCCCGGCAACAGGCCGCTGCCCACCAGCGCCAGAAGCGCGGCCCCGGCACACATGGCAATGGCAATGGTGCGCTCGAGCCGCTCAACCCGCGAGACCAAAAAGCCCCCCACCACCATGCCGGCCGCACCAAACAGCATGTAGCCCGTGATGACCAAGGCGGTGAGATTCAGCGGCAGGCCGTACATACTGCCCAGCGCCGGACTGGCAAAGCTTTGCATGGCGGCAAGGGCACAGGTACTGAAAAAGAAGAAGGAAAAACACAGCCACACCGAGGGCAGACGCAGGAATGCCATCGGGTGTTCGGGTTGGGCCTGGACTCCAGCGGAGGGGGCGGCATGCGCCCATTCGCCCTGGCTGTCGTCCACCGCGTCACGGTTCCACCAGAGCACTGCCAGCACCAGCAGCGCCACGCCACAGGCGGCAAAGCAAGCCGTGCGCCATGAGCCCGTGGCGCTGGCAATGCCGGCCATGAACACGGGCGCTGCGGCCCAGCCCAGATTGCCGGTAATGCCGTGCACCGAAAAGGCATGGCCCAGGCGCGCCTGCGACACACGCTTGTTCATGATGGTGAAGTCGACCGGGTGGAACGAGGCGTTCCCCAGTCCCGCCAGCGCCGCCGCGACGGCTAGGCCGAAGTACCCGGGCGCCAGCGCCGCTGCCAAGGCGGCGGCGGCAAAACAGCCCACCGCAAAAAACAGCACGGGGCGGGCGCCCACCTTGTCGACCAGGAAACCGGCCGACGCCTGGCCGAGCGCCGAGATGACGAAAAAGATCGACACCAGCAGGCCCAGTTCGGAATAGTTGAGCGAGAAGTCGCTGATCAGCCACGGAAACAGCGGCGGCAGCAGCATGTGGAAGAAGTGCGAAGTGGCGTGCGCCATGCCAATCAGGCCGATGGTGCGCGCGTCCTGGCGCAGCGCAACGGCGGCGCCGGCGCGGGGTGCAATGGGATCCATGGCCAGGATGTTAGTGCTTATGGCTACGAAGTGAAGCTACAGCCCCAGCGCCTTCGGCGCCAGGGAGACGCAGTGTTGGACGGCCTGCAAGCGCCCTTGCGGGCACGGCCGCCCGCCTCCTCGCAACTTGACCGGGGTCAAACTCGAAAATACCCACACAAGCACAATAACCTTAAATATTTTGTGTGTTTTAAGAGGGGAATTCCATGAAAGCGCTGACCGATCTTTTTTCCACCGATTACGGACTCATGAGCATCGTGGGCATTGCCATGATGCTGGTGGGCATCATCGCTTTCGGCGTTGTACTTCGCAAGAAGATGAACGAGGAACCTCGGGACAACAAGTAGCCGCACCCCAGCGGCCTTGCGCCGCCTTCGCGGGACAGCTCTGCGGCCTGCCAAGCAGTGGCCGAATGTCTTGACTTAGGTCACGGCCGATTTTGGTGAAGGGAAAATAATCGCGTCTTAACAATCTGAAACAGATTGCCTCAGGACGTTCCATGCAAAAGTTGATCGACAACCTGCGCCTATCGCACAAATTTCTGCTGGTAGGCCTCTTGGCGCTGGCCATGCTCGCCTTGCCGATGTGGCGCGTGGTGTCCGACGGCTGGTCCAGCATGGCCCAGTCGCAAGCGGCGCTGCGCGGCGTGGACCCTTCGGTCCGCGTGGCGCACACGGTCCAGTTGATGCAGCAGCACCGCGGTCAATCGGCCAATTTTCTCTCGGGCAATGCGTCTGCAGCTGCGGCACGCGCCGCTCTGGAAGCGAGTTCTGGCAAGGCGCTACAGGAGCAGCTTGATGCGGCCGAGCGCTTTGGCGACGCAGTGCTGACCGCGCGTGTGCGCACAGTTCAGAAAGACTGGACGCAATTGGCGCAGGCGGTGGGCCAGCGCGGGCTCTCCACCGCCGAAAGCTTCCAGCGACAGTCTGGCGTGATTGCAGAGCAACTCGACATCATTCGCGGTTTCGTGGACCGCTCCGGCCTGGCGCTGTATCCAAACGCGAGCGGCTACTACCTGGTGATGGCGGCGCTCGACCATTTGCCGCGCCTGAGCGAAAGCCTGGGCCAGGCCCGCGCCGTCGGCGTGACACTGCTCAACGGCGGCCAGGCCGACCCTGGCGGCCAAGCCCGCGTGGCCGGTCTGGTGGAGGCCGCGTACTCTGCCGAACGGCATGCGCAAGCGGCGCTCGTCCTGGCCATGGCCGACAGTGTGGACGCAAAAACCGCCCTGGCCGCGCCGGCAGAGCAAGCCCACAAGGCGGCACAGGCCGGCCTGGCCCTGGTGGAAAGCAAGATCGTTCAGGCCGCTGCGCTGGACATGCCGTCCAAGGAGTACTTCGGCGCTCTCACCGCCCAGATCGACGCGCAAATCGCGCTGCTGGACAAGGCCATGCAGGTCATGTCGGCCGAAGTGGCGGGCCGCGTGGCCAGCGTGCGCAATCAATTGCTTCTGATCTGCGCGCTCTCAGGCATTCTGGCCGCCATTGCAGCAGCCATGCTGGTGTTGGTGACCCGTGGCACCACACGTGCCGCTGGGCTGGCGCTTGGGCTGGCGCGCAGCATTGCCGAAGGCGACCTCAGCCGCGAAATGCCGCCCGCAGGCAAGGACGAAATGGGACAAATGCTGGCCGCGCTGGCCACCATGAACGCCAGCTTGCACGGCATTGTCGGCGCCGTGCGCAGCAGCAGCGAGACGATTGCCACGGGGGCCAGCCAAGTGGCTGCAGGCAGCCTCGACCTGTCGCAGCGCACCGAAGAGCAGGCCAGCAACCTGGAGCAGACAGCGGCCTCCATGGAGCAGCTCTCCAGCACCGTGCAGAGCAACGCCGACGTGGCGCGCCAGGCGGCGCAACTGGCGGGTTCGGCAAGCGAAGTGGCGGCGCGTGGCGGCGCAGTCGTCGGCGAGGTGGTCAGCACCATGGTGGAAATCAACACGGCTTCGCGCCGCATCGGCGACATCATTGGCGTGATCGACGGCATTGCCTTCCAGACCAACATCCTGGCGCTCAACGCTGCCGTGGAAGCGGCCCGGGCCGGCGAGCAGGGCCGCGGATTTGCTGTGGTGGCCAGCGAGGTGCGCAGCCTCGCCGGTCGCAGCGCCAACGCGGCCAAGGAGATCAAGGCCCTGATCATGGACAGCGTCCAGAAAGTCGATGCGGGTGGCCAGCTGGTGCAGCAGGCCGGCGTGACCATTGGAGAAATCGTTGCGCAGGTGCAGCAGGTGACGCAGTTGATCAGCGGCATCAGCCAGGCCACGGCCGAGCAGACACTGGGCATCGCACAAATGAGCGCGGCCGTGGACCAGCTGGACCAGGTGACGCAGCAGAACGCCGCGCTGGTGGAGGAATCTTCCGCCGCGGCCGACAGCTTGAGCGAGCACGCAGGACAACTGCTGGCCGCCGTGCGCGTGTTCAAGCTGGGCACGGGTGAGGACCGTGCTCCGGTGGCGGCACGGGTGCGGGCACTGCGCTGAGCGCCACCGGGCAAGCCCTCGATAGATTTCAAGTGTTTTTACCCTCTAGCGCTTGCAGGGTATTGGTATACAGCTCCTTATTTCATAGTAATTTTGCTGCTGTGGCCTGCGGACTGGACCGCAAAGCAGCTATGGTGGTGGCAGCATGCATCGCCCCATCCACTTCTACGAACCGCGCCTGGGCCACGGCTTGGCGCACGACCCCTTCAACGCCATCGTTGGGCCGCGGCCCATCGGCTGGATATCGAGCTGCGCGGCCAATGGCGCCGTCAACCTCGCGCCCTACAGTTTCTTCAACGCCTTCAACTACACGCCGCCCATCGTCGGCTTTGCCAGCATTGAAGAAAAGGACACGCTGCGCAACGTGCGCGCCACGGGCGAGTTCGTCTGGAACCTGGCGACCCGGCCGCTGGCCGAGGCGATGAACGCGAGCAGTGCCTCGGTGCCACCCGAGGTGGACGAATTCTCCCTGGCGGGGCTCGATAGCCTGCCCTCGCGGTTGGTGGGCGCGCCGCGCGTGGCACTGTCGCCGGTGCATTTCGAGTGCCGCGTCAGCCAGATCGTGCAACTGCAGTCGGCGCTGGGTGAGGCCGTAAACACTTGGCTGGTGCTGGGTGAAGTGGTGGCGGTGCACATCGACGAGGCCCTGCTGCCGGGCGGCGTGTACGACACGGCAGCGGCCCAGCCCATCCTGCGAGGCGGCGGAGCAGCAGATTATTTTTCGATTGGCAAAGAGCAGCTCTTTCGCATGAAGCGGCCCCGGTAAAGGACGCTCACTCTGGCGCTGCCACACCCGTACACAGCCCCTTGCCTGGCGCACGCGCCCACTGTTCCAGCCAGGCCCACACCTGCCGCACACCGTCGTGCCCAGGGCGTCGCAGGCCGTGGTCGGCGCCGGGCAGTTGGCGGGCGCAGTAGGGTGCCGCACGCTCCTGCGCCAGTGTGCGAAAGCGCTGATACGCCGCCTGCGGCACCAGTGCATCTTCCGCTCCCCATACCTGCAGCAACGGCCAGGGCGCGTCGAGCAAGGGGCGCGCCAGGGGCCATTGCCAGAATTCGCGCCAATAGCGCAGGCTGCGGCCCTCGCGCACGGCGGTGTCGGGCAGCCGTCCGGCTTGGGCCTGCTCCAGCGCCTGCAGCTGAGCGGTGGCCCCTTGCCGTTCCCCTTGAAGCGCCATGGCTTCGCGGGGATCGAGGCCGCTGGAGCCAATCAAAACCAGGCCGGCCAGATGGGGGACTGCGGGCGCCAGCGCAGGCAAGAGCTCTGCGCCTTCCGAAATGCCCACCAGCCACTGCGGCAAAGGCGTCGCACCTTCCCGGTCGCGGGCATCTGCCCGCAGCGCGGCGTGGGCATGGGCAAGCCAGGCGCCCAGGGTATCGGCCTGCACGAAGGCGGCAGAACACCGATCGGCCGGTGTGCTGGCGTACGCGTTTACCCAAGGCTTGTGCAGCACCAGCACCTCGGCGTGGAGCAGGCCGGCAAAGTAGCGGTCAGCGAACGGCGCCATACCGGCGCAGCCGGAACCAGGCACCACGATGACGCGGTAGCGCGCTGGCGCGGCGCGTGCGGGGCGCTCCAGGGCCGTGAGCGTGAGGCCATCGGCCGCGGGCCGTTGCCGGGCGCGAAATGCTTCTGCGATGGCAATTTCCACGGCAGCGGGCGAGGTGCCATCCGCACGCTCAGGTGCTGACACGGCGCAACCCCACAGGGTGGCACTGGCCAAGGCAAACGCCGCCCAGCCGACACGAACAAAGGCCCGCACGAGGCGGGCCCGGGGAGCGGCGGTCGGCGCGCTCATGCCGTCGATTTCAGGCACCCAATCGCCCATCACCTCAGAATGATGACCTGCTCCGGCGGTGCTTCCCGCACCGGCTCGCCGCCCTGCTGCATGGGCATGGGCTGGCCCCGGCGCACGCCACGCGACAAGTTCGCGTCGGTGTAGCCCAGCTGCCCGGCCAGCTGCTGGTAGACGTCGTTCGCCAGGCTCATGGATGTTTCCTTCATCACCTTGGAGCGATTGGGCGGCGCAATGTCACCCCGGTTCGACAGAATCTTGGTGTCGTTGCCCGCGCCCTGGGCCGAGAACGCAGCCTTGATCTCATAGGTCTTGGTGTCGATCAGCGAAAAGTCGGCCAGCAGTTGCAGGCCGTACTGGCGCGTGGCGCTGCTGGTGCCCTGCAGCGGCGAGAGCGCGTCGGTGAACTCTATGCTGGAGACCACGCCGAGCAGCACATAGTCGGCGCCCTTGAACTCGCCCTTCTTGAGGCGTGCGATGACATCGGTGACGTCGTTCTGGCGCACGGGTTTGGCCATCTTGCCGCCCTGCACCTGGTTGAGCACCTGCTCGGCTTTCGAGTTTTGCGGCGCGCCAGCGTCAAAACCCCGGCCCTGCACCAGCTTGAAGTAGGTGCCCTGCAGGATGGCGCCTTTGATGTCGTTGGTGTAACCGCCCAACTCGCGCATCTCGATGTAGCTGTAGCGCCCGGCCACGTAGGTGCCGCTGGCCTGCTCGGACGCCTGCATGGACTGTTGGCCCGAGTACGAGCCCGAGCCGCCGTAGGGCCCGTGGCTGTAGCCACCGCCCTGGCTGCCCTGCGCGCTCATCTGGCTGCTGCGTTGGTACTGGCCGGCCATGAAATACTCGGACACTTGCTGGGCGTAGGCCAGATCGGTGACCGCAATGCGCGGCGCCGCGTTCTGGGCGTGGGCGGTTGCGCCCCAGGCCAGGGCCGTCGCGGCGATCACGGACAAAGCGGCGTTCAGTGTGGTTCTGCGTTGCATGGTATGGCTCCTTGTGAGCTGACTGGACTTCTTGGATGGATCAGGCGATACAAGCGATTTCGGCCGCATCGCACAAAACTGGCGCGGCGCACACCAGCGGCCGCCGCGCAAGGGCCGCCCCGCCGCGCTGGCGGCGTCCCCCTTCCCGCGCGCAGCGCGAGAGAAAGGGGGAAGCGGCGTAGCCGCTCAGGGGGTTCACCTCGTGCTCGTTTTGCGAATTTCCTTTTCGTCCTGCCATTCGATGGTGCCCTCTTCCACGTCGAAGAGCTTGAGCGTGAACTTGTAAAACACGTCCTTGGTGGAGGCGCTCTGCTTGACGATGCTGGTCAGCTCGCCTTCCATGCTGTATTTGGCCGCAGTCATGTTGCCAATCTTGGCGGTACTGTTTTGCTTGTACAGGCCGCTCTGGTTCTGGCGCTGCAGCTCATCCACGCCGGACTGCATTTCCTTGATGGAGCGCACAAAGCGCACCTTGCCCGACTTGACCAGCGCGGTCTGGATGGAGTTCATCACGTTGGTGGTGTCGATGTACTCGCTGGTCTTGTTCTTCACCGTGGAAATGGTCACCGTGGGGCGGCCCTGGAAGATGCCGGTTTCCAGCAGGCTGCCGGTCATCTTCTCGGCAATCATCTGCAGATCGGACGAGCCAAACTCATTGGTCACCAGCTCCACGCCCTTGGCGTCGCCGTAGTTGACCTGGCGGTCAAAACGGATCACGGGAGACGAGAGGTTCTGGCAACCGGCCAGCAGCAGCGTGGCAGCGGCCAGGCCCAGGGCAAGGTGTCGACGGAAAAGTGTGTTCATGGTGTTCTCCTGCAAGGCGCTGCGTTCAACGCGTTTCTACGTTCATCTCGATACGGAAATCCTGCGCGGCACTGGTCGGGGCCACGCTTTTCACGGTCTGCTGGCCCAGGCCCAGCACGGCCATTTGCTTCCACGATTCGCCGTCGCCCACCTGGTTGCCGACGTTGTCGAGCCAGCGGAAGCGGTAGAACACGGTGCGATCGCTGCGGCCCATGTTGGCCATATCGGCCTGCACGACGAGCACATCGTTCTTGCGCACAATCCGGATCTCGCGCACGGCGATGTTGTTGGCTTCGCCGCGCAGCGCCACTTTGGAGGCCACGGCAATCGGTGTGGCGGGGTCGTGCATCTGTGCAAGGACGGTGCCTGAGAGCGCCAGGAATGCGGCGCTGGCGGCGAGAAGGGTGCGTGTGTTCATGCGCGGGCTCCTTTGGTTTGCCTGAGAGTGTCGTTGCCAGTTACTGCGCGGCGCTGGCGGCTGCGGGTTTGCTGGTGCGGCGTTTCTGCGATTTCTGCGGTTTGGCGGGCGCTTCGGGCGCAGGCGTTGCGGCTGCAGGCTTCGGCGGCGCAGCGGACACGGCGGCCAGGCTGCCGATGGTGGCTACCTTGCCCATCAAAACGGTGTTGTTGTACAGGCGCATGGGCACAAGCGCGTACTGGCCGTCGATCTGCACCGGCTCGGGCAGGGGGCGGCCATTCACGCTCAGCTGGTGCGTGCCCGGCGGCAGGTAGCCACGCGCGACGTACACCCGGCCGGGCAGCATGCGCCACATGCGGTCGTCGGCCTGCTCGGTGGACACGGAAGCCGCTGCGCCTATCAGGCCGCCAAGCAGACCGCCATGCTTTTGCAGCTGGTCCTGCATTACGCCCTTGGCGACGGCGCGGGTGAAACCACGCAGCACCATGCCGGGCATTTCGTCCTTCAAGGCGCGGCGCGCCATCACGTTCACGTCGACGATTTTTTCCAGCTTGAAATCGTAGCCGGCAGCGGAAATCTGACCCAGCGCAGCATCGGTTGAGGGTTCGATGACCGGGTAGGAAATGCTCACCGTGACCATGCCACGCCCGGTGGGCACCGGCAGCGTGAAAGCCCTGGGTTTGCGCGCCGGAGCGTCGCCCGCTTCCACCAGGAACAGGACGTCGGTCATGCGCTGGCGGCGCTTCCAGGTGAAGCTGGTGCGGCTGTCCAGACCACGCAGGCCTTCCTCGAGCACACCCGTTTCGGGCTTGAGTTCAATCGCCTTGCGATAGCCGGGCGCGGCCAGTCCAGACTCGCCCAGCACTTCGTACAAATAACCGGCGAGGTAGTGCGAGAGCGCGTTGGAGTAGCCGTTCTTGAGCGCCAGCACCTCGGGATCGTTGAGGGTCTCCACCGGGTAGCCATTGAGCTCTTTGCCCGCCGAGCTGGCGCCCTTGGCTTTGGCCTCTTCTTCGGCAGCGAGGGTTTCCTTGGCGCGGAACTCGGCGATCACCGCTTCGCGCTCGTGCGTGCGCTTGATGTCGACGCGCGCATTCTCCAGATCGCCAACGGCCACGCGATTGAGCGCCAGCGTGGTGGTGAGCCAGACCTTTTCGTAGTCCTGGCCTTCGTAGACCTTGAGGCGCTCGCTGATCAGCGCTGCGCCCACCGTACCCATGAGTTTCTGCGGGTCGGTCTTGGCCGACTCCTCCCAGGCCTTGACCCGAATGTCGGCGAGCAGGAAGGCGTTGGTGCTGTCTTCGTAGCGCTTGTCCATGCGCAGCAATTCGCCGCGCTCCAGGTTGTAGAGCAGCTCGGTGCGCTCGGCTTCGGTGGTGGCAGAAGCTTCCAGGCGCGCGATCGCCGCCGGCACGCCGCCGTTGCTGCCGGCGCTCTGCATTTCGGTCGCCAGCTTGTCGTGGCTTTGCATGTTGGCGCAGCCGGCCAGCGCCAGGGCGAGCGCCAACGGCGCCAAGGCGCGTATGCGAGAAATTCTTGAAAAGGCCATGGTTTCCTCAGGTTTCGTTGTCCGTCCAGAGGTCATCCACGGCTGCACTGCGGGCATGGCCTTCCTCCTCCTTCGTGCGGCGCGCTTGCTTGCGCGCTCTCCGATTTTTTGGCCCCGAAATGCCCCTGCGCGACCAAGCGCGAGAATGTAGCAAATGCCCGGGTCAATGTCCGAAGTATCCGCGTGCGCGGTGGCTTGCAGCTTGTTCCGGCGCTAAATCCGGTGGATTAGCGTGTCGTTTTTCACGCCGTTCGATGCGGTAAAGCCACACCGCGCGATCGCCTGGGAGTTTTAGGGTGGCATCGGGCGGCACCTCAGGTACCGCAAACTCCAGGCTGACGAGCCAGGAGCCGGCTTCCATCTCTGCCTGTGCCTTGGCCAGCGCACGCGCCATGCTCTCGGGGCGCTGGAACAGGTAGACGAGTTGGCAGCCGCTCCAGTCGGCACGCCACATGTCGCCCCGGCGCACGCGCGCCCACGGGCAGCGGAGCTGGCACAGCAGGCGCAGCGGCCAGCTCCATTCCACGCCCTCGATGCGTGCCTGCGGATACGCCCGGCGCAGCGCCAGCAATCCATCGCCCAGTCCGCAACCGGCATCGAGCACGCGCGCACCCGGCGCCAGCGGCACCTGCGCCGCGAGCCCCTGCAGCGCATGGTGCGGCGTGGGAAACAGCGGCGCATCGCGCCAGGCATTCAGGGGATAGACACCCAGCAGCAAGGCCAGCGGCACCAGCCAGGCCCAGGCGGGCACGCTCGCCACACCCGTGAGTGCCAGTGCCAGCGGAAAGCCCGCTGCGATCAGCGCGCGCCGCCACCAGTTGTTGCCCATCACACTGGCCGCTGCCGCCAGCGCGCAGGCCAGCAGCAGCGCCCACACCGGTGTGGTGACGCCCTGCAGGCTGGCGAACAGCAGCCAGGCCCCGCCCCACGCGAGCAGCGCGGGCAGGGGCCAGGGAACGCGGGCGATCCAGCCCATGAAATCAACGGCCCAGGATGCCCCGCAGCAGGTTGATGGGACTCACGGTATTGGCCGGCTGGGCCGCCCGCCCCTCCTCGCGCTCGGCGGGCTCCGGCAGGTCGCTGCTGCCCGCGCCGCGCATGGCGCTGCCACCCTGCTCCTCGCCCAGCATCGCCATGGTGTGGGCCTTCACGCGCACACGCACCGCCCACTCGGGCGCCCAGGGCGCCTTGGGGTCGGCCGGGCGCGGTGGGTGCACGATGTGGCTCTCGCCGCCGTAGGCCATCATGCGCAGCATGGGGGTGGATTCCCGGCCGGCGCCAGCGGCGAAGATGCCCCGGGGGATGGCGCACTGCGTGGCCTCGGCCGGCAGCAGCACGCGCTCTTTCAGCCAGCGGTCGATGGTGGCATTGGGCAGGTAGTCGAACAGGCCCATGCCGGTGTCGGGCGTCTCGGCGCTGGACCACATCACCATGTCGTCGCCGTTCTGCGACATGGCATGCAGGTAGTAGGCACGCGCGTTGCGCACCGGCTGCCAGGTTGTACCCATGCTGTCCTGCGGCTTGCCGGTGGTGCGCAGGTCGATGGCAGGCATCAGGTCCTGCGCGCTGCCGAGCGTGAAGCGCATCGAGGCCGGCACGCCCTCGCCGATCACCTGGTGCTCGCCCACGAGCGAGCTATCCCGCGCAAGCTGCACCTGGTTGCGCTCGTTCGGGTAGAGCGCATGCGACGGTCCCACGCGCGCGCCCCGGTCGGGCACGGCCCGGCCGGCAAAGGCCACGGCGAAGTCGGTGGGTTTGGCGCGCGCCAGATCGATCACGCGTGGCTGGCCCGCACGCACCTCGCTGCCGCAGCCCCAGTAGACCAGGATGCGGCCCTTGGGTTTTTGCTGCTCGTATTCCTGCGGCAGCTCACCGGGTTCACTGGGCGCCGTGGGCTGGGCCTTGGGCGGCAGCAGCGGCAGGCTCTCGCCCATGCGCATGCCGGGCGGGATGGCCTGGCGCGCCTCCACGCCCGGGCGCAGGCTGTTGTGCAGGGCGATGTCGATCACGCGCGGCGGCATGATGCCCATGGTGCGCGCCATGCCGTAGTGGGTATTGCTGCCCATGCCCGGACGGCCGCCACCCACCATGCCCATGAGGCCGCCGCCCATGGGCATGTCCAACTCGGGCATGCCGGCCATGCTGCCGGTGGACAGGTCAATCCACAGCTGCGTCTTGGGGGCCTTGTCGGTCTGCGCGCTGGCAGCCAGGCCGAGCAGGCACAGGCTGGCGGCCAGCACGGTGGGGCGAACGAAAGTGCGTAAGGGGGTCATGGGTCGCTCCAGTAGGGGAAAAAGCACCTGCATGGGACAGCCACGCCACACCGGTGTTGCCGCCGCATGCGCGGCGCGCCGTGTGGACCTGTCGGGGCAGGTAGCCTGCTGCCCAGTGTAGGCCTGCGCCGGCCATTTTTCACCCAGAATATTGCACGCCACGGCGGCGGGCGTGCGCAATGTCACGCGCTGCCGACTTGGGGCATGGCCGGTGATCCACGGCGGGGCTCAGTGCCCGCGCAGGCGCTCGATCAGGCCATTGAGCGCGTCGAGCGAGCCGAACTGGATGGCCAGCTCGCCCATGTCCTCCACACGTCCGGCGCGCTTGACGCGTTTTTTCACACGCACCTCGACTTCGGCCATCAGCAGGTCGGAGAGCTCTTCTTCGACGCGCTTGAGGTCCCGCGATTTTTCTTTTTTCGGCTTTTGCGGCACCAGGTTGAAATCGGCGCCAATACGCCGGACCAGCGACTCGGCCTCGCGCACCGAGAGCTTCTTGGCCGCAATCTGGCTGGCGGCCGTGATCTGCGTGGCGCGGTCCAGCGCAAGCAGTGCGCGCGCATGGCCCATGTCGATGTCGCCGGCCATCAGCATGGTCTGTACCGGCTCGGCCAGATTCAACAGGCGCAGCAGGTTGCTGGCCGCGCTGCGCGAACGCCCCACCGCCTGCGCCGCTTGCTCGTGCGTCAGACCAAATTCGCGCACCAGGCGCGAGAGGCCTTGCGCTTCTTCGAGCGGGTTGAGGTCTTCGCGCTGGATGTTCTCAATGAGCGCCATGGCAGCAGCGGCCTCGTCGGGAACGTCCCGCACCAGCACGGGAATGCTGTCGAGCCCCGCCAGGCGGGCCGCACGAAAGCGCCGCTCGCCGGCAATGATTTCGTATTGGCCGGTGTTCTCGCCGCTGGTCAGGCGCCGCACCAGCACCGGCTGCATGATGCCCTGCGCCTTGATGGATTCGGCCAGCTCGTACAGCGCGCCTTCGTCCATGCGCGTGCGCGGCTGGTACGCGCCGGGCACCAGTGCCGACAGCGGCAGACTGCTGGGCGCGCCGTCGGTCGGCTCGGTGTTGACGCGTTCTGCCACTTTCGGTCCGAGCAGCGCTTCGAGGCCGCGGCCCAGGCCCTTGGGTTTCTTGGTAACCATGGTCTCTCAGTCCTTCATGAGTGTGTGCAGCAGGGCCTGGCCTTCGGGCCAATCGCCCAGGCCCGATTCGGCGTTGATGTGGCCGCGCTCGCCACAGTCGACCACGCGCGCACCCCAGGCCTGCGCCAACTGGGTGGCACGCTCAAAGCGGCAATAGGGGTCGTTGCGGCTGGCCACCAGCACGGCAGGAAACGGCAGGGCCTGGCTGGAAATGGGCGCCCAGCCCGGCAGCTGCGCAGCCAGCTCGGCCCGCTCCACATCGCCCGGCGCCACCAGCAGCGCGCCGCGCACCTTGCCCGTGTGCTGCGAATGCGCGGCCCACCAGGCCGTCAGGATGCAACCCAGGCTGTGCGCCACCAGCACGACCGGCCCGGGGGCATCCACCACCACCTCATCGAGCCGTGCGCTCCAGTCGCCGCGCAGCGGGCGCATCCAGTCGTGTTGCTCCACCCGCCGGTAGCCGTGGCTCACTTCCCACAGGGTCTGCCAATGCCCCGCATCAGAGCTTTGCCAGCCCGGCAGGATCAGAACGTTGTCGGGCGACATATGCTCTTTTTTCAATAGCTGCTTGCGCTTGCGCATCAAGCGCTGGAGGCCGATTTTGCTTGTATTTTTGACTTGTCGGCCGGCGCCATGCGCTGCACGCGCTCGACCATCTCGCGGGCGAAGTCGACAAAGGCGATGCTGCCCTTGGCGTTCGGATCAAACACGACGCCGGGCAGGCCGTAGCTGGGCGCTTCGGCCAGACGCACATTGCGCGGAATCACGGTGTCAAACACCTTGTCGCCAAAGTGGCCGCGCAATTGCTCGCTGACCTGGCTTTGCAGCGTGATGCGTGGATCGAACATCACGCGCAGCAGGCCGATGATTTGCAGGTCCGGATTGAGATTGGCGTGCACCTGCTTGATGGTGTTGACCAGATCGGTCAGCCCTTCCAACGCAAAGTATTCGCACTGCATGGGCACGATGACGCCGTGTGCGCTGCACAGGCCGTTGAGCGTGAGCATGGACAGAGAAGGCGGGCAATCGATGAGCACGAAGTCGTAGTCGGCCTCCACTTCGGCCAGGGCCGTCTTGAGACGCTTCTCGCGCCGCTCGATGTCTACCAGCTCCACCTCGGCGCCGGCCAGTTCGCGGTTGGCTCCCAGCAATTGGTAGCCGCACTTTTCTGCAGGCACCGCCGCCTCGCGCACCGAGGCCGATTCCAGCAGCACGTCGTACACCGTGAGCTCGAGCTTGCGCTTGTCCACGCCCGAGCCCATGGTGGCGTTGCCCTGCGGGTCCAGATCGACCAGGAGCACGCGCTGGCCAATGCGCGCCAAGCCTGCCGCCAGGTTGACCGAAGTGGTGGTCTTGCCCACCCCGCCCTTTTGGTTGGCGATGCAAAAAATGCGCGCCATCAGAGAACCATCCCTGCGTGGATTGCGCGGACCGCGCCATGCAAAGGGGCCGGCGGAGCGGCAACCGAGCAGAATTTTGCAATGCCGAACATGGCTTCCCCGCAAGTGGCTAAGGGCATGAGTTTACGTGAGGGCATCGTTGACGCCGACAGAGTGAGCCGCAGGACGCATCCAGACGATGCAGCGCTCAGCCTCCAGGCCCGGCACGCTCAGAGGTTCCACGTGAAACACTTCCACGGTGGATGGCAGCGCGGCCAATTCCTCCGTCGGGCGCTTGCCCTTCATGGCCAGCCAGACACCGCCGGGCGCCAACGCACCCCGGGACCAGGTACTGAAGTCAGCGAGCGAAGCAAAGGCCCGGCTGCTGACGATGTCGAACGGCCCGGCGAGCGATTCAACGCGTGCGTGCACCCCGCGCAAGTTGGGCAGACGCAAGCTGACCGCCACCTGCTGCACAAAGGCCGCTTTCTTGGCCACCGTGTCGACACACTGCACGGCGAGTGCAGGCATGCAGATGGCAAACACCACCCCGGGCAAACCGCCGCCCGAACCCACATCCAGCACGGTGGACGCGCCCTGGCCCGCTTGCGCCTGCACAGCCAATTGGCGCTGCAGTGCTGGCACCGCCGCCAGGCTGTCGAGCAGATGGTGGGTCAGCATGTCGCCGGGCTCCCGCACCGCAGTCAGGTTGTAGACCCGATTCCATTTTTGCAGCAGCGCCAGAAAATCCAGCAACTGGCCGATCTGCACCTCGCTCAGATTCAAACCCAGCGATTGAGCGCCTGCAGTCAAAGCGGCACGCAGCGGCTGCGTCACGCCTGGGCCTCGGCGTCGCTCGCGGCCGAGCTCTTGAGCCCGCCCTTCTTCAAGTGCACCAGCAGCAATGAAATGCTGGCCGGCGTGATACCGGCAATGCGCGACGCCTGCCCCAGCGTCTCGGGCCGGTGGCGCGCCAGTTTCTGCCGCGCTTCGATACTCAGCGCCGTGACCTGCAGGTAGTCCATGGAGTCGGGCAGACGCAGGTGCTCAAAGTGGGCAGCGCGCTGCACTTCGCCCTGCTGGCGCTCGATGTAGCCAGAATATTTGGCGGCAATCTCCACCTGCTCCACCACCGCCTCGCTCAGATCGCCCAGTGTTTCACGTGAAACGTCGGCCGTGGCAAAGCGCCCGCCATCCATGCCAACCAAGCTTGCATAGCCCACATTGGGCCGGCGCAGCAGCTCGAACAGGTTGTGTTCGTGCTCGATGCTCTTGCCCAGCACGCGCTCCGATTCACTCGCCAGCAGGTTGCGCGGATTGACCCAGGTGTCCTTGAGTCGCTGCGTCTCGCGCACCACGGCTTCGCGTTTGCGGCTGAAGGACTCCCAACGCGCATCGTCGACCAGACCCATCTGGCGGCCCGCCTCGGTCAAACGCATGTCGGCGTTGTCCTCTCGCAGTTGCAGGCGGAACTCGGCCCGGCTGGTGAACATGCGGTAGGGCTCGGTCACGCCTTGGGTAATCAGGTCGTCCACCAGCACACCCAGGTAGGCCTGGTCGCGCGCAGGCAGCCAGGGCGCGTCGCCCCGGCAGGCCAGCGCAGCGTTGACCCCGGCAAACAAGCCCTGCGCCGCAGCCTCCTCGTAGCCCGTGGTGCCGTTGATCTGGCCGGCAAAATACAGGCCCGCGATCTGCTGCGTTTCAAAGCTGCTCTTGAGCGAGCGCGGGTCAAAGTAGTCGTATTCGATGGCGTAGCCGGGGCGCAGAATGTGCGCGTTCTCCAGCCCCTCCATGCTGCGCACCAGGGCCAGCTGGATGTCAAACGGCAGGCTGGTGCTGATGCCGTTGGGGTAAAACTCGTTCGTGGTCAGCCCCTCGGGTTCCAGAAAAATCTGGTGGCTGTCCTTGCCGGCAAAGCGGTTGATCTTGTCTTCCACACTCGGGCAATAGCGCGGCCCCACGCCTTCGATCTTGCCGGTGAACATGGGGCTGCGGTCAAAGCCGCTGCGGATGATTTCGTGCGTGCGCAGATTGGTATTGGTGACCCAGCAAGGCAATTGGCGCGGGTGCATGGCCGCACCGCCATGGGCGTACGCCATGAAGCTGAAAACCGGCACGCGGCCTTCGTTCACACCGCCCGGCATACCGTCGCCGGGCTGCTGCTGACATTTCGAAAAATCGATGCTGCGCCCATCAATGCGCGGTGGCGTGCCGGTCTTGAGCCGCGCCTGCGGCAATTGCAGTTCCTTGAGCCGGCCCGAGAGGCTCACGGCCGGCGGATCGCCCGCACGGCCGGCGGCGTAGTTGGAAAGCCCCACATGGATTTTTCCGTCGAGGAAAGTTCCCGCCGTCAGCACCACCGTGCGGCTGCGAAAGCGCAGGCCGATCTGCGTGACTGCCCCCACCACGCGGTCGCCCTCCACCATCAAATCGTCCACCGCCTGCTGGAACAGCCAGAGGTTCGGCTGGTTCTCGATCATCCGGCGGATGGCCGCTTTGTAGAGCACGCGGTCCGCTTGTGCGCGGGTGGCGCGCACGGCAGGGCCCTTGCTGCTGTTGAGAATGCGGAACTGGATACCGGCCTCGTCCGTAGCCAGCGCCATGGCGCCGCCCAGCGCATCCACCTCTTTCACCAGGTGGCCCTTGCCGATGCCGCCAATCGAGGGGTTGCAGCTCATTTGCCCCAGCGTCTCGATGTTGTGCGTGAGCAGCAGCGTGCGCGCGCCCATGCGCGCCGCAGCCAGTGCGGCCTCGGTGCCGGCGTGGCCACCGCCCACCACGATCACATCAAATTCCTGGGGATACAACATAAAGCGCCACAGCCGCAGGGCCGCAGTCCAAGCAAGACATAGGGGGCGATTTTCCCACCTTTGGCGCAAAGGCATTGAGTGCAGTGTCTCTGGCGGCTTCTTGTTCCACGTGAAACACCACCGCATTTCAGGGCCATGCCGACTTCACAGGATTCGTGTTGCAGGCCTGTGCTTCAATGGCCCGCATGAAAATTCTCGTCTTCGCGGGCAGCACCCGCCAACAATCGTTCAACCGGCGCCTGGCCCACGTTGCGGCCGGCATGGCGCGCGCTGCCGGCGCCAGAGTCACTCTGCTGGAACTGGGCGACCTCGACATCCCGATGTACAACGCCGATCTCGAAGCCCGCGGCACACCGCCCGACGTGCTTCGCCTCAAGCGGCTGATGTGGGAGCACCCGGGCTGGATCATCTGCTCGCCCGAATACAACGGCAGCTACACCGCGCTGCTCAAGAACACCATCGACTGGGCGTCGAGCCCCGTGGCGGCAGACCCCGAATGGAAAGATGGCGTCAAGCCGTTTCGCGGCAAAGTGGTGGGCATACTCAGCGCATCCAATGGGCGTCTGGGCGGCCTGCGCTCCCAAAGCCATTTGGCGCCTTTGCTGCTCCTGCTCGAATGCTGGCTGGCGCCGCGCGCTTATGCACTGGCTGGCGCCGCCAGCGCGTTCGACGCGGACGGCGTGCTGACACAAGCAGAGCACCGGGCGAGCGTACAAGGCGTGGTCGATCAGGTGCTCTGGGCTACAGAGCGGCTGCAAGCCGAGCCACGCTGAAAAATTCAAACAAAATGAGCCTCTGGCGCTTACTGCACAAACATCAACAGCTATCAAAATGATAGTCGAATAAATTCATGGATTGCCGCCCCGGCTGCGGCGCCTGTTGCACCGCCCCTTCCATTTCCAGCGCCATCCCCGGCATGCCGCAAGGCAAACCGGCTGGCGTGCGTTGTGTGCAATTGGGGGCTGACGAGCGCTGCCTGATTTTCGGCCACCCAGACCGCCCTGCCGTGTGCGCCAGCCTGCAACCGCAAGCCGACATGTGCGGCGACAACCGCAGGCAGGCGATGGTTTTTTTGTCCCGGCTTGAAAGCCTTACCACGCCGTAGCCATACCTGCGCCACCTGCAGTCAACCCAGCAGCACCGGCACCCAGTGGTTGATCAAGGCGCCGCCTGCCAGCAGCCAGCCAAACAAAATCAGCGCCAGCAGCAGCGGCCTGGCACCGGCCTTGCGAATGGTGCCAAAGTGCGTAGACAGGCCCAGCGCGGCCATGGCCATGGCCAGCAGGCCGGTGTCGATCTCGGTGACAACGTGGACGAAAGGCGCAGGAAGCCACTGCTGTGAATGGAGCAGCACCACCGCCAGAAAACCGAACGCAAACCATGGCACCGTGATCTTGCGCTTGCTTCTCGCGCCGCCTGCGCTTGTCGCGGCGCGCGCCCCGCCACTGCGGGCCAGCAAGGCCGAAAGCAGCAGCAGGAACGGCGCCAGCATCATCACCCGCACCATCTTGGCAATCACTGCCGCGTCAGCCGCCTCGGGGCCAATGGAGCGCGCGGCAGCCACCACCTGCGCCACCTCGTGAATGGTGGAGCCCGCGTACTGGCCAAAGCCCTTGGCGCCGCCGGGAATCACGCCCCAGGCCTGGTTCAGCTGGAACAACACCGGGTAGAGAAAGATCGACAGCGTGCCAAACACCACCACCGTCGCCACGGCCACGGTCACCTGTTCGGCCCGCGCCTTCACCACCGGCTCAGTCGCCAGCACCGCAGCGGCGCCGCAGATCGAGCTGCCGGCGCCAATCAGCATGGCGGTTTCGCGCTCCAGCCCCAGCCAGCGCATGCCGATCCAGCACGCCAGGCCAAAGGTGGAGCACAGCACCAAGGCGTCCACCACAACACCCGTCCAGCCCATCTGGCCCATGTCCTGCGTGGTCAGCCGCAGCCCGTACAGGACGATGCCCAGGCGCAGCAGTTGCTGCTTGGACACCTGCACCCCCGGGCCGCTGGCGGCGGCAAAATGGGGATACACGGTATTGCCCACCAGCATGCCCAGCACAATGGCCAGCGTCAGCGCGCTCAGGCCATGGTCCGCCAGCCAGTCGATGCGGCCGAGCGCCATGGCAGCGGCGGCCAGAGCCGCGCTCAGGCACAGTCCTGGCAACAGCCGCCGTGCGGAGCCAAGGCGGCCAGGGCGAACCAGGGAGCGGGCCGGGGCGCTCCACAGCGCGCCAGGAAGCAGTCGGGATTCGGAGCGATAGGCCATGAATGCAGTCTGAGCTTCATGACGTGACCCGTCCAACAGCTTATTTGCGTATGATTTACCTGACAACCAGGTAATACGCCCTTATGGACCTTCTGCGCCTGAGCCTGCGCCAGCTGCAAATCTTTGTCGCCGTTGCCCAGAGCGGCAGCACCAGTGCCGCCAGCGAAGCCATTGCGCTCTCGCAATCCGCTACCAGTGCGGCCGTCAACGAGCTCGAACGCATGCTCTCGCTGCAGCTCTTTGACCGCACCGGCCGGCGCCTGCTGCTCAACGACAACGGCCGCGCGCTGCTGCCGCGCGCGCTGCGCATGCTCGAAGACGCGTCCGAGATCGAGCGCATGGCGCGCGATGCGGACCAGCAGTTGCAGTCGCTGCGCATCGGTGCCAGCACCACCTTGGGCAACCACGTGCTGCCCGCCTTGCTGGCCCGGTTCTTCGGCAGCAGCCCGGCCACGGCGCCGCACTGGCAGTCCAGCGTGGCCATTGGCAACACCGAAGACATCTGCGCGCAAGTAGCAGCCTTTTCCCTCGATATCGGCCTCGTCGAAGGCCACTGCCACCACCCGCAGCTTGCCGCGCAGCCCTGGTTGCACGACGAACTGGTGCTCGTCGCCGCGCCCGGCGGTGCCCAAGGGCTGGACCCGCGCGAACCCACCAGCCTGGAGCAATTGCGCGCAGCCGTCTGGCTGCTGCGCGAGAGCGGCTCGGGCACGCGCGAAACCGGCGACCTTGCCATCCTGCCCCAACTGCACGCCTACCGCCGCGTGATCGAACTGGGCAGCTCGGAGGCCATCCAGCAGGCCGCCGCCGCCGGCCTGGGCATTGCCTGCCTCTCGCGCTGGGTGGTGCAGGACTTTCTGCGCGAGGGGCGGCTGGTGGAGCTGATCACCCCGTTGCCGCCCATTCAGCGCCAGTGCTTTTGCGTGCTGCGGCGGGGCAAGCAGAGGACGGCGGCGCTGGAGCGGTTGCTGGGGCAGCTTGGGTTGGAGGGGTGAAACTTTGTCCTCAACGCGCGGGTGACTGGTTTCGACCCGGAGCCGCCGTTGAGAAGCGCCACCCGGAAGCCGCCATTGATTTGCTGCCCGCTGGCTCACAGTCCCAAACGTGCTGTTGGAAATCCCTGTCTCTGCCTACTGGCAAGCTATAGTTTGCTGAGTTGACGCGTGCCGGGTTTCGCAGAGTTTTTAGACCTGGATGTTTGAACAGGCTATCCCTGAAAACCTATGCTGCAATCCACTTCCAGGAGAAATCAGTGTCCAGAATATCCCGTACGGTCCAGTTTATCCCGCAGGTTTTGCGGGATACATCACGTTAGGTTCTCGGGAGGCAAAAAATTATGAATCGAACTTTGGAAGATAACTTCGATTTTAACGACCATGACGACTATAAGATGGCGTGGTGCGAGCAGGAAAGACTGCGACAGGAGAACTCCATTAATGGATGGATATATGTCGGCCTTGATACTCGCTATAACAACATGGCCAAAATTGGACTAACAACAGGCCAGCTTGGCACAAGAGCAAGTGGAAGCCAAAATCCTTTTTATGCTTTGCTTTGTGCTTTCAAAATTAAGGAAGGAGTAGCGGCTGTAAAAGTTAGTGAAATTGAAGTGAGCATTATTAACTATCTGAGTCATTACTATAATCGCATAAACCATATAACCTCCGGCAGGCTTTCAGAGTGGTTTTACGCCAAACCTTTGGAAATGAGGCAGGTTGTCCATGATTTTCTCTATGAAAAATATAGCTGGGAAATGTATAGCTACCACTGCTCCGAAAGAGATATCGGCGTCATATATTCATGGGAGAACAAGCAGTTTCTATCTGGAGCGCCGCGAAATCCATACCAAGCAAATGATTTAAGCTCTCCTCCCGTTGATTCAGCTTGCTATATGCCTGGAGGGTGTGGAGCAGATTGCGATTGCTGGGATTGACATGGCTTACGAAAGGACCTAACAAGTCAATCCAGCGGACACCGTACCGGTGCCGCTGATTTCCAACGTTGAGAGTCCGCTTTCATCTGCCGCCACAGGCCGCTCCTGGCCGACAACAGCCGCTCATCGACTGGACTTTAATGCGATGCCGCAGACATAAATAGCAAAAACTAGCTGTGCGCCCAGCATTCCGGGATTGGGGTCTGAGCACGCGTTTCGTTGCGCTGCAGGGTGATCCGACAGTTGCACTGCGCCCCCAATGCCTGCGCTGCACTGAATCCGGCCCCAAGGCATGCGCCGCGCTCGCCCCGACGCGCGGCGCCGAGCGCAGCGATGGCCCGAACGGCGGCCCGGCTCCCCTTCCCCTCTGGCCGTGCCGAGGAGCACAGCTTCAGGCGGATCAGGGCCGCGCGCTGTTTGAGCCGCCAGGCGAGTTTGCGCGGACCCCGCCTGAAGCGAGCACCGCAGGTTGCCCCGAAGGGGACGCGGACAGCGGGGTCGCCCTTTCTTTGGTGACTTTCTTTCGGCGACGCGAAAGAAAGTTACTGCGCCGCCGGGCGCACATCCCGGCACCCGCCCTTGGCAAAGGCATGCCGTCATTCCAGCCGCCCCCACGTCAAACACTGCTGCCTCCACACAAGCGACATCCATCGAAACCCGCAGCCCACCCCCGTTCGGAAACAAGCAACCCCACCCGGCCCCTTCCGCCCCCTCTTGCCCCCACGCAGCAAAGAAATCCGCCACGCCCTAGCATGGGCGGTTTCCACCAAGGATTTCGAATGAAGCTCTACTACTCCCCCGGCGCCTGCTCGATGTCGCCCCATATCGTGCTGCACGAGGCCGGCCTGGCGCACGAGGCCATTGCCGCGCCCACCAAAACCCACAAGCTGGCCGACGGCACCGACTACTACACCATCAACCCGCTCGGCTACGTGCCCTTTCTGGTGCTCGACGATGGCCGCACGCTGCGCGAAGGCCCGGCCATCGTGCAGTACCTGGCCGACCAGGCACCCGACAAAAAGCTGGCGCCCCCCGCCGGCAGCTTTGAGCGCTACCAACTGCAGGAATGGCTGACCTTCATCGGCACCGAGCTGCACAAAAGCTTTGGCCCCTTGTTTGGCGGGCCCGCGAACGACGAATACAAGGCGTCCGTCAAGGAGCGTTTGATGTCGCGCCTGGCTTTCGTCGACCAGCAGCTCGCCGGCAAGGACTACTTGATGGGCGCGCAGTTCACCGTGGCCGACGCCTACCTGTTCACCGTGAGCGGCTGGGCCAAGCCGGTCGGGTTCGATCTGTCGCACCTGCAGAACCTCACCGCCTACCGCGCACGCGTGGCAGCCCGCCCGGCGGTCATTGCCACCATGAAGGCGGAAGGCCTCATCAAATAAGGGCCTGCGCGCTGGCCATCAAAGCGGCTTCTGCCGCCAGGCCAGCACCGCGCCCATCCACAGCGCCACGGCCGAGAACACCAGGCCGCGCGCCAGACCCCCCGCGGCATCGGCAATGGCGCCCACCACGGTGGGCCCGACGATCTGGCCAGCCGCAAACACGATGGTGAAAGCGCTGATGCCGGCCGCCCATTGCGACGGCGGAAGGTTGTGGCGCACCAGCGCGGTGGTGGACGCCACCAGCGACAGGAACACCCCGCCAAACAGCAGCCCCGAGGCCAGCACCACCGGCCAGGCCGAGGTCAGCGCCGGCAGCACCGTGGCCACGCCCAGCAGGGCGTTGAGCAGTGCGAGCGCGCCGCCGCCCTTGCTGCGCTCCAAAAGGCCCGCCCAGACGCGCGCCGACGCCACCACCGCCAGACCCAGCAGCGTGTAAAACCAGGTGATGCCGGTGGTGCCCAGGCCTTGCTCCTTCAAGAGCGCAATTACAAAGGTCATGTAGCCGATGTAGCCCACGCCAAACAAGGTGTAGCCTGCCAACGCAGGCGCCAGCGCGCGCAGCGGCACCCGCGCATGCTTGGGCACCGCGCCGTCCGCCGTGGTAGCTGTGGCCACCGCTCCCTGCGCATCGAGCTGGCGCAGCGCCCGCGCCGGCCAGGCCAGCGCAGCCGTGCAGGCGGCGCACAGCAGGGCCAGCAGCCACCAGGCCCAGACCCAGGTGTGCGGCTCGGGCGCCTGCGCCAACACCACCGGCACCAACAGGGCCGAGGCCGCAATGCCCCAGCCCACGCCGCCGTAGTACACGCCGAGCAAAAGCCCGCTGCGGCGGGCGTCCAGCGCGCCCAGGCGGGCCGCCATCAAGCCGCCCGCCACAAATACCGCCGCGCTGGCCACGCCGGCCAGCAGGCGCTGGGTCAGCAAGGCAGGCGATCCCAGCAGGAAACCGCAGGCCGCCATCAGCACCGTCGCCGCGGCCGCACCGCCCAGCAAGATACTGCCCGGCGCGTGGCGGCGCAGCAGCAGCGGCGTCACCAGCGCGCCCACCAGGTAGCCGATGGCGTTGGCCGTGTTCATGCCGCCGGCCAGCAGATAGCTCCAGCCCAAGTCGCCCCGCATGGGCGGCAGCAGCAGGGCGTAGGAGAAACGGGTCAGGCCCAGCGAGATGGCAGCGCCCAGCGAGAGCGAGAAGGCCAGCGCCAGGGCAGGCAGCGGCCGGGGCACTGCGGCAGCGGAAGAAGCGGTCATGAGGGCTCGATTGTGCCGTGCAGCGGATTCAGCGCCTGCCATCGGCCGCGTCTGGCGTCGCTCAGGTTACTCCTGCTTTCATAGCTATCCATGCATACCCAATAAGCGCTGGATGCCATTTTTATTAGAAATTTCAGACCCAATGCACACCACACGCGGCGAATTCCTTCAGCGTCGGCCGCGCCAGCGCGCTACGCTCTGCAGCACAGGCCCAACGCGACACACTTTTGCCAGCCATTATTGCCACCCATTTTCGGAAAACCCCGCCATGACCACTTTGTTTGACCCCCTCACCGCCGGCGCCCTGCACCTGGCCAACCGCATTGCCATGGCACCGCTGACGCGCAATCGCGCCCCCGGCGCCGTGCCCAATGCGCTGATGGCCGAGTACTACACCCAGCGCGCCAGCGCCGGCCTCATCGTGACCGAGGCCACCGCCATCAGCCCCCAGGGCCAGGGCTATGCCGACGTGCCCGGTCTCTACAGTACCGAGCAGCTCGACGGTTGGCGCCGCGTGACCGATTCCGTGCACAAGGCCGGCGGGCGCATCGTGGTGCAGCTCTGGCACGTGGGCCGCATCTCGCACGTCGATCTGCAGCCCGATCACGGCGCGCCGGTGGCGCCCTCGGCCATCAGGGCGAATGCGCAGACGGTGCTGATCCGCAACGGCCAGGCCCAGCGCGTGGACACCTCCGAGCCGCGCGCGCTGGACGCCGCCGAGCTGCCGGGCATCGTGCGCGACTACCAGCGCGCCGCGCGCAACGCCATCGCCTGCGGCTTCGACGGCGTGGAAATCCACGGCGCCAACGGCTACCTGCTGGACCAGTTCCTGAAAACCGGCGCCAACCAGCGCGACGACGACTACGGCGGCAGCGTGAAGAACCGCGCCCGGCTGATGCTCGAAGTGGTGCGCGGCGTCAATGACGAAATTGGCGGCGAGCGCACCGCCATTCGCCTCTCGCCGGTGACGCCCGCCAACGACATTGTCGACGCGCACCCGCAGCAGACCTTCGACTACCTGCTGCACCAACTGGCGCCGCTCGGCCTGGCGTATGTACACATCATCGTTGGCGCCACCGGCGGCCCGCGTGAGGTGGAAGGCCGCCCGTTCGACTACGAGGCGCTGCGCCAGATTTACCGCAAGGGCGGCGGCACCGGCGCCTGGATGATCAACAACGGCTTTCGCGACAAGGCCGACGCCGAGGACGCGCTTGCCAAGGGTGCCGACATCGTCGCCTTTGGCCGCACGTACATCGCCAACCCCGACCTGGTGGCCCGCCTGCGCCAGGACGCGCCGCTCAACAAGCTCGACAAGGACACGCTCTACGGCGGCGGCGCCAAGGGCTACACCGACTACCCGACACTGAGCGAAGCCTGAAGCCCTTTCCTGCCCGCCCTATCCGCCCAGGCCGATCGGGCTGGGCGCCGAGTTGACGATGCGTGCGTACAGCGCATCGAAGGCAGGATCGCGCTGCACGCCCGGCGTCAGCAGCAGGTCGTTGGTGGAAAAAGCGCGGTTGATCGCCTCCCACTCGTGCGCTTGCAGGTACGCCAGCGCGGCGGGCAGCACCACGGCTTCTTCCAGGCGCATGTGCTCCAGGTAGAAATCGACGTAGCGCACCAGCGCATCGGCAAATGCGCGCCGGCGGGCCTCGCCCAGCAGTTCCCAGGCCAGGAGCAAATGCTGCAGTTCGCGCACCGCGGCTTCGCCACCTTCGTGGTCGTGGTCCAGGCGCTCGATGGCAAGGGCCGCTTCAGCGCAGCGCGCGGCCACGCGCGGAAACAGCCACTCGCTTTCCTTGGGGTGGTGCTGGCGCTCCGCAAACTCGTCGATGTAAAACAGCATGGCCCGCATGGCGTCAAAAAACGCCTGCGGGTTCGCACCCGGCCCGCGCTGCTGCAGCAACTGCAAGGACTTGAGCACCGCCGCCAGCGCAGCATGCTCATCGTGAATGGTTCTGAGGCTCGACGGCGTCATGGCGCAAGGCTCCTGGAACAAAGGGCGGGAGCCCAGTCTACGCGCCCAGGCTCAGACCAGGCGCTTGCGTTCAGGCGGGCTCGCTGCCCTTGCAGCACGCTCCGGCGGGGCATCCGCCAGCCGGAACTGCTGCACCACCTGCGCCAGGCGTGCCGCCTGCTCGCGCAGGGAATCGGCGGCGGCGGCCGACTGCTCCACCAGGGCGGCGTTCTGCTGCGTCATGCGGTCGATCTCGCCCACCGAATCGTTGGCCTGGGCAATGCCCACGGTCTGCTCGCTGGCAGCGGCCGAAATTTCGCCAATGATGTCGCCCACGCGCTGCACGCTGGCCACGATCTCCTGCATCGCGGCGCCCGCTTCTTCCACGTGGCGCACGCCGCCGTCCACCGCCTGCACGCTGCTACCGATCAGGGTCTTGATCTCGCTCGCCGCTGCGGCCGAGCGCTGCGCCAGGCTGCGCACTTCGCTGGCCACCACGGCAAAGCCGCGCCCCTGCTCACCGGCCCGCGCGGCCTCGACGGCAGCGTTCAGCGCCAGGATGTTGGTCTGGAAAGCAATCGAATCAATGAGACCGATGATGTCGTTGATCTTGCGGCTGGACGCCGATATCTCCTGCATGCTGGCCACCGCCTGCTGCACCACCGCGCCGCCGCGCGTGGCCGTGCCCGAGGCCGAGCGCGCCAACTGGTTGGCTGTTTGCGATGAACCCGCCGTCTGCTGCACCGTGGCCGTCAGCCCCGAGAGCGTGCCCACGGCGTCCTGGGCGTGGCCGGCGGTTTGCTCGGTGCGGGCCGACAGATCCTGGTTGCCGCTGGCAATCTCCTGGCTGGCAATGGCCAGGCTGCCGCTGGCGTCCCGCACCTGCGCCACCAGCGCGCCCAGACCGCTTTGCATGTCGTGCAGGGCGCGCTGCAAATCAGCCACCTCGTCCTTGCCCGAGACGCGAATGGTTTGCGACAGATCCCCCCCGGCAATCGCGCGCGCCAGGCTCTGCGCGTAGGCCAGCGGCCGGCAGATGGAGATCATGTTGAGCAGTGTGAGCGGCACCACCACCAGGATGGTGATGACCACCAGCAACGCAAACAGCCACTGTGTCTGCTCAAGCGCCTTGGCCTGCGCCTGCCGGGCCTTCGTCACCTCGCTTTGCAGACGCGCATCGAGTGCGCCCATGCCCTGCTGCAGCGCGGTCCAGGCGGCGTCCGCCTCGGGCCCTGGCACGGCGCCGAGCTGGGCACGGAACGCCGCCACTTGCGTGCGCAGCGCCAGTGCCTGCGGGTGCTCGGCCGCATCGGGCGTGGCCAAAAACCGCCCCACCGCCTGATCGGCCGCGTCCAGCGCCGCCAGAGCGCGGGTGCGCGCCGCAGCCAGGGCCTCGGGCGTGGCCTGCTGCAGCAGCATTTCCTTTTGCTCGCTGCGCGCCGTGCCCAGATGCACTTGCAGGCTGGCAATTTGCGCTTCCTGCGCAAAGGAGTGCGTCACAAAGGCGTCGCTCATGGCGTGGATGCGAAACATCCCCCACATGCCGGCACCGCCGAGCAAGCCCAGCAGCAGCAGCACCACGGCAATGGCGCCCAGCATGCGAAAACGGATCGTGAACTGGCGCATCAAGCTGAAAACTGACATGACATTCCCTTGTCAAAAAAACGGTGCGGCACTTGCAACAACTTGTTGCGAGTGTGCCAGAAGCCGTTGTGACAATAGGGATTCTCCCTCAGCGGGTCTTCCCTTGCGGGCCACGCCAGCGTTTGAGCAGCAAGGCATTCGTCATCACGCTGACCGAGCTGAGCGCCATCGCCGCGCCCGCCACCACCGGACTCAGGTAACCGAGCGCCGCCAACGGAATGCCGGCCACGTTGTAGGCAAAGGCCCAGAACAGGTTCTGCCGAATCTTCATCACCGTGCGGCGCGAAATATCGAGCGCCGCCGCCACCAGCAGCGGGTCGCCGCGCATCAGCGTGATGCCTGCGGCGTGCATGGCCACATCGGTGCCATTGCCCATGGCCATGCCTACGTCGGCTGCGGCCAGCGCCGGCGCATCGTTCACGCCATCGCCCACCATGACCACGGTATGGGTCGCCCCATCCGCCGACTTCTGCAGCGCGCGCACCGCTGCCGCCTTGTCGCCCGGCAGCACCTCGGCCATCACCTCGCCAGCGTCCGGGTCCAGCCCCAGGCGCCGCGCCATGGCCTCGGCGGCGCCGCGGTTGTCGCCCGAGATCATCACCGTGCGCAGGCCCTTGGCGCGCAACTGGGCCAGCGCTTCCAGCGCGCCCGGCTTGGGCTCGTCGGCAAAGGCCAGCAGGGCGCGCGCCTCCAGGCCGCGCCCCGTGCGCTGCACCAGCGCCGACACCGTGGCCCCTTCGGCCTGCAACTGCACGGCACGGCCGGCCAGCGGGCCAAGGTCGAGCTTGAGTTCGCCCATCCAGCGCAGGCTGCCCAGCAGATAGCTTTGTCCGTCCACCTCGCCTTCGCTGCCGCGCCCCGCCACCGCGCGCAGCGCATCCGGGGCGGCAAACGCCAGGTTTTCGGCCTGCGCCGCCTGCACTACCGCGCGGGCCAGCGGGTGCTCGCTGCCGCTTTGCAGGCTGGCGGCAGCCTGCAGCAGCGCCTTGCGATCCTGCCCCGCGGCGGGCTCAAAGGCCGTCAGGCGCGGCTGGCCCACGGTCAGCGTGCCGGTCTTGTCAAAGGCCACGGTGTCGGCGCGGTGCGCCAGCTCCAGCGCCTGGGCGTCCTTGATCAAAATGCCGTGCTCGGCCGCCACGCCCGTGCCAGCCATGATGGCGGCCGGCGTCGCCAGACCCAGCGCGCAGGGGCAGGCGATCACCAGCACCGCCACGGCGCGGATCAGCGCCACTTCGCCGCTGGCGCCCGCCAGCATCCAGCCCGCCAGGGTGATAAGGGCAATCACCAGCACCACCGGCACGAACACATTGGCCACCTGGTCCACCAGCCGCTGGATCGGCGCCTTGGCGGCCTGGGCGTCTTCCACCAGGCGGATGATTTTGGACAGCACCGTCTCGCTGCCCACGGCGCGCACCGTGAGCACGATGCGGCCTTCGCCGTTGATCGAGCCGCCGGTGAGTGCAGCGCCCGCGTCCTTGACCACGGGCAGGGGCTCGCCGGTGAGCATGGATTCGTCCACCTGCGTCTCGCCGCTCTGCAGCACGCCGTCCACCGGCAGGCGCTCGCCGGGGCGCACCACCAGTTCGTCGCCCACCATCACCTCGGCCACGGGCACGTCCTGCTCCTGCCCCTTGACCAGCAGGTGGGCCACATCGGGCCGCAGGCCGTGCAGCGCGCGGATCGCCGCCGTGGTCTGCTGCTTGGCGCGGGCCTCCAGCCATTTGCCCAGCAGCACCAGCGTGACCACCACCGCCGAGGCCTCGAAATACAAATGCGGCGTGTGCCCGGCCGGCGCCGTCAGCCAGAGCCACATCGACAGCCCCCAGCCCGCGCTGGTGCCAATGGCCACGAGCAGATCCATGTTGCCGGTGAGCGCGCGCGCCGCATGCCAGCCGGCCTTGTAAAAGCGTGCCCCCAGAATGAACTGCACTGGCGTGGCCAGCGCAAACTGCACCCAGGCGGGCAGCATCCAGTGCTGGCCGAACAGCTCGCCCAGCATGGGAAACACCAGCGGCGCCGACAAGGCCAAGCCAATGGCGACGCGGTCAAAACCCGCCCAGGGCGAGGCGTCCTCGTGCGCGGCCACGGCCTCGGCGGTGCGCGGCTCGTAGCCGGCGGTGCGCACGGCGCGGCGCAGGCGCGCCTCGGTGGCAGCGGCGTCCTCCCCGGGCGTGCCGGACACAGAAATGCGGGCCGACTCGGTCGCCAGGTTCACTGTGGCCTCTTGCACGCCGGCCTGCTTGCGCAGCGCGCGCTCGACGCGGCCCACACAACTGGCACAGGTCATGCCGCCAATGCCGATGTCGATCTCCAGCGGCGGCGGCGCAGCATCAGGTGCACCACCGGGGGCGGCGGCAAAGGCGGGGACAGGCAGGGTGGTTTCGGGTGTCATGGCGCAAAGGTACACCCTGACACGATGGAAAGGTCAAGCGCGAAAAGTCGGGTTGAGCGGAAAATGCTTGGAATTAGCAGCCAACTAGGCCTCCAGCGCTTATCTGTATTGCGTTAACAGCTATCTATTTTATAGTTCACCCCCACTCCAGAGATCGACACGAACCGCTTGACTCTGCCACCATGTCAAGCTGCAAGCTATCGCTGTCAGCCCTTTTCACCCGTTCCCAGGAGTTTCCCCATGAGCACAGCCTACCAATTCACCGTCACCGGCATGACCTGCGGCCACTGCGAGCGCGCCGTCACCCAGGCCGTGCAAGCGCTGGACCCGGCCGCCGAGGTGCGCATCGACCGCGCAGCCAACCGCGTCGACGTCGCCAGCACCCAGCCGCGCGACGCCCTGGCCGCGGCCATTGCCGAAGAAGGCTACGAGGTGGCCCCGGCGTGAGCCACCCAAGCGCCACGCAGGTCGCCATCGGCACGGCAGCCCGGCGCGCGGGCGTCTCGCCGCGCATGGTGCGGCACTACGAATCGCTGGGCCTGCTGGCCCCCGTAGCGCGCACCGACTCGGGCTACCGCCAGTATTCGGAGGCCGACATCCACGCCCTGCGCTTCATCCGCCGCGCCCGCGACCTGGGCTTTTCGATGCCCGAGATCGCCACCCTGCTCGGCCTGTGGCAAGACAAGCAGCGCGCCAGCGCCAGCGTCAAGCAGATTGC